>Ga0193717_1000045_pt1 | contig 137447 bp, 134 predicted proteins | sample U2c2metaG_FD_145900 | JGI IMG/M metagenome (GOLD analysis project Ga0193717, IMG submission 145900) | Soil microbial communities from a riparian zone of the East river system, Colorado, United States - U2c2 | ecosystem: Environmental > Terrestrial > Soil > Riparian zone | place: USA: East... | reverse complement strand
GCTACAATATATTTGATTAAACGCTTATCAAAACATTGGTTCTTATTTGTCCTTTCTGTGAAAATGAATTCTGTTTCTTTTGTTTCCATACACTGTTTTTAGTGTATAGCTCTTTTAGGAATCGACAGACTATAATGCCTTTAGGAATCGACAAAAAGCACTATTGTAAATATTATTGGGAATATAACAACAGAATAATGTGTCGCTGTTGATATATAATAACCAGTTGATTTTCTGAACGTTGATTTTTGATCAATTTCTTTTTAGAAATTATTTGACTTTTTTTTGATTCCGGTATTGCAGAAGTGAAAAATGTACGTAAATTTGCATTCCATTTCAAAGCAACTGTTTTGATGGAAGATTGCCCGATAGTATAAAGGTAGTACAACGGTTTTTGGTACCGTTTGTCTAGGTTCGAATCCTGGTCGGGCAACTAAACAATATTCGGATTGTGAATTGAACAGCGCAATCCGATTTTTTTTAACAGTATTGATCGTATTCAATAATGCCATTGCAATTTAATCCAGTTAAACTTTTTGCCGGCAGCGGTACAAAAGATTTAGCGCACAAAATTGCCGAAAGTTACGGCAAACCGCTTGGTAATGTAACGTTAAGCAGATTTAGCGATGGTGAATTTCAGCCTTCTTATGATGAAACAGTAAGAGGATGCGATGTATTTCTGATCCAGTCTACCTATCAGCCATCTGATAATTTAATGGAACTGCTGCTCATGATTGATGCAGCTAAAAGGGCATCAGCACACTATATTACAGCTGTAGTTCCTTATTATGGTTTGGCAAGGCAGGACAGGAAGGATAAACCGAGGGTAGCGATAGGGGCAAAATTGGTAGCCAACCTTTTAAAATCTGCAGGTATCCACAGGATCATGACCATGGATTTGCATGCGGCGCAGATCCAGGGCTTTTTTGACATACCTGTTGACCACTTGGATGGTTCAGTCATCTTTGTTCCGTATATCAAAAGCTTAGGGCTGAAGAATTTGACTATTGCCTCGCCCGATATGGGTGGTTCTTACAGGGCGCGCACCTTTGCTAAATTTTTTAATGCCGAGGTGGTGATCTGTGACAAACGCCGTAAACGCGCCAATGAGATAGAATCCATGTCGATCATCGGTGATGTAAAAGGGCTTGATGTAGTGCTGATGGATGATATCTGCGATACCGCAGGTACACTCGCCAAGGCTGCAGCGTTGATTATGGAAAAGGGAGCTAAAAGCGTAAGGGCAGTGTGTACGCATCCCGTATTGTCCGGCAAGGCATATGAGACAATAGAGAATTCAATGCTTACGGAACTGATCGTTACGGATACTATTCCGTTGAAACAACAGAGTTCAAAGATTAGGGTACTGAGCACCGCACCATTGTTTGCAAAAGCAATAGCGAATGTGAATGAACATGGTTCTATCAGTGATCTTTTTAATGTTTAACAAAAAATTGAATCCCGGTTGATCAAAGCGGTCATGAAAGATTCGAGTAATATATAAATAAATAAAAATGAAAACAATCGCAATTAGCGGTTCTCCGAGAGAGAACGTAGGGAAACGCGATGCTAAAGAGCTTCGCTATGAAGGCAAGGTTCCTGCAGTATTGTATGGTGGTAAAGAGCAAGCACATTTTGCCGTATTGGCAACTGATTTGAAAGACGCTATTTATACGCCAGAGGCTAACTTTGTTGAGATTACTCTTGGTAGTCAAAAAGTGAAAGCAGTGATCAAGGATTTACAATTTCACCCGCTTACGGACTTATTATTACACGTAGATTTTCTTCAGTTGTTTGATGACAAACAAATCCTGATGGAAATTCCTGTTAAATTGACCGGAACTTCTCCTGGTGTCAAAATGGGTGGTAAACTGGTGCAGAAATTACGTAAACTTCGTGTTAAAGCTTTACCTAAAGACATGCCTCAGGCTGTTGAAGTAAGCATTAGCAAATTAGAAGTTGGTAGTTTGTTCCGTGTACGTGACCTTGAAGAAGGCAAATACGTGGTGACAAACATTCCTGAAGATACTATCGTTTCTGTAGGTATGTCAAGAGCATTGAAACAAGCAGAGCAGCAAGCTGGTAAAAAATAATTTTTATTGGCATAGCCATAAAAGCAGCACCATAAACGGTGCTGCTTTTTTATGAACGGCGCTTTGCTTCCATATAAACTATTATCTTTGCGGGAAATGAAATATCTAATTGTAGGTTTAGGAAATATTGGCCCCGAATATGCAAATACAAGGCACAATATAGGTTTTAATATTGCTGATGAATTGGTCGAGCAGTTGGGAGGCACCTTTTCTAACTTGCGGTTGGCCTATTATTCCGAAGTGTCCTTTAAAGGCAAAAAGCTTCATGTTATAAAGCCGACCACTTTTATGAATTTGAGCGGAAAGGCAGTCAATTACTGGCTGCATGAACTAAAAATCGCCCCGGAAAATGTATTGGTTCTGGTTGATGACCTGGCGTTGCCTCTAGGGAAACTCAGGCTAAAACTGCAGGGCAGCAGCGCAGGGCATAACGGATTGAAAAGCATAGAAGGTCTTTGCGGCGGGCAAAATTATGCACGGCTGCGTTTCGGAATCGGTGACAATTTTGCAAAGGGCAGACAGGTAGATTACGTGCTTGCCCCTTTTGACAAGGATGAGCAGCCGGAACTGCCCGCGCTGATAGATAAAAGTGTAGAGCTGATCAAAAGTTTTGTGACTGCGGGGCCTGCACAAACCATGACCTTTTTCAATAAGTAGTATATTTGCTGAGCTTCTGATGCAGGACTTCCAGTTCAAAAGGTTTGCTGATCACATCGTTCGCCCCTGCTTCTATTGCCGTCTTTTTGTCGTTTTCCATTACTGCAGCCGAGAAAGTGATTACCGGTACGTTTTCTTTGCCGGGCACATGACCTCCTCTGATTAGTTTTATGGCGTCAAGACCGTTCATCACCGGCATGAAGGTATCCATGAGTATGATGTCATAATCATTTTCCCTGAGCTTGTCCAATGCGTCTTTCCCGTTTTCTACTACATCTGCATCAATCATCCAGTCTTTAAGGATTTTTACGATCAGGAATTTGTTGATCGGGTTGTCTTCCGCGACCAATACCCGTAAGTTATTGAATGGGGTGAGTATTTCCTTTACGATTTTTTCAGGAACGGGGACTTCTTTGACGACTTCGTACCAGTTTGTGAAGCAAAATGTACTGCCGATACCTTCTTCGCTGGTCACCTCAAGCAAACCGCCTTTGAGTTTTGCAAGGTTCTTTACTATAGAAAGCCCAAGACCAGTTCCTCCGAATTTTACAGTAGTCTGCTCATCAGCCTGTTCAAATGTTTCAAAGATCTTGTCGATATTTTCATTGGCGATACCTATACCTGTGTCAATTACTGAAAACTTGATCCTCACATTATTTCCTTTTCTAGTCAGAATTTCAACTTTTAGGGTAATGCTGCCCCGGGAGGTAAATTTAATCGCATTTCCAATCAGGTTCATCAGGATCTGGTTCAGACGAAGTGAGTCAGCCATGACGTGGTTTGGCAGATTAGGATCAAAATGCGTGATTAGCTCCAGTTTTTTTTCTCTTGCCCTGATCCGCAGCAGGTTTACCACGGCATTACACATATTTATGATATCAGTTTCGCTTCTGTTGATCTTAAACTTCCCTGCTTCTATCTTGGAAAGGTCAAGGATGTCATTAATTACACCAAGGAGGGAGTTGGAGGAAATCTCGAGGAGATCTACCATTTCTTTTTGCTCGGCATTGAGCCCGCTGCGTTCCAGCAGGTGGGCTATACCTATAATTCCGTTTATTGGTGTGCGGATCTCATGGCTCATATTGGCCAGAAAGTTTTCTTTAATTCTTTTTCCCTGCTCCGCCTGTTCCTTTGCTTTGATCAGCTCCTTTTGATACGCTTCCAGTTCCTTGTTCTTGCGTTTTAACTCTCTTTGGTTTCGGATAAACTGTATGAATGAATCGACTTTCGCCGAAGTTACAAAGGGGTCCAGGGGTTTATACAGATAGTCAACTGCACCTGTATTGAGGCCCTTAACGGCATATTTAGTCTCTTTGGAAATTGCTGTAACGAATATAATGAGTATGTCTTTAGTACGCGGATTGCTTTTTAAGATCTCAACCAGTTCAAAACCGTCCATTTCGGGCATTTGTACATCAACCAATGCTATCGCGATATCCATTTCCCAGGAAAGTCTTAAAGCCTCGTTGGGATTGGTGGTGCTGATGAGATTAATATCAGTCCTTTGCAATAGTGCTTCAAGGGCAACAATATTTTCGGGTCTGTCATCAACAATTAATATGTTAATTTTTTCCATGGGATTCTTAGGTTTACTATAGGCCCTCAGGCTATTTTCTGATAAATGTTATTTTTTTTGTCAATGATCTTAAAACGCCCGATTTCATCATTCCGTAGTGTCTCCTTTGACCCGAGGCAAAGAAAACCAAAATTAGCTAAACTATTGTAAAATAACTCAATAACCCGTTTTTGAAGATCAGTATTAAAGTAGATCAGTACATTTCTGCAGGATATCACCTGAAATTCATTAAATACCCCGTCTGAAGCAAGGTTGTGAACCGAAAAAAGCACATTCTTTTTTAAAGCACGGTTTATTTTTGCAGCATCGTATTTAGCTGTATAATAGTCTGATAATGTGTGCAGGGTACCGGTCTTGTGATAATTTTCAGAATATTGTTTCATTTTCTGAAGGTCATAGATGCCATTTTTAGCATATTCGAGCACCTCATTGTTGACATCTGTCCCATAGAAGAACGCCCTGTCGTATAGATTTTCTTCTGAAAAAAGTATGGCAAAAGAATACAGTTCTTCACCTGTTGAGCATCCTGCGTTCCATACTTTGATGCGCTGATATGATCTTAGGTAAGGGATGACATGTGCGGCTAAGGATTGGTAGAAAGGTGGATCCCTGAACATTTCGGTAACATTCACTGTCACCTCTATCAAAAAGGATTCGAAGTAATCAGCGTCGTTGGTCAATAATGTCCGAAGGTCAAAAAGATCCAGTTTTTGAAGCTGCATGATCCTGGTGACCCTTCTCTTTAAAGACGCCGCTGAATAATCACTAAAATCGAATCCGTGTATATGCCTGACCAGATTGATGAGATCTGAAAGCTGCTCATAAGTAATCGTTTCGGGATGAGGACTATTCATACTAGCTTAGCCAAACCCTGAGCATGGATAAGAGCTTGTCCATGTCAACAGGTTTTGAAATGTAGTCATTTGCACCTGCTTCTATACATTTTTCACGGTCATTTTTCATGGCCTTCGCTGTCAATGCAATAATTGGCAGCTTGGCAAATTTCTTTTCGCCTCTAATTGCCCGCATGGCTTCATAACCATCCATTTCAGGCATCATGATGTCCATCAGCACGAGATCAATTTCCTGGTTTTCCTGCAGTTTTTGAATGGCTTCTTTTCCGTTGTTTGCGACGTGGATATTTATTTCATATCCTTGCAGGGCACTGGAAAGGGCAAAAATATTTCTCATGTCGTCATCGGTGATCAGTATTGTTTTCCCTTTAAGGGCTTTTTCAATGGTTGAAACGCTTTTTCCTTTTGCAGTTGTTTTGGAAGCCGGCTTGTCATCCTGTTTCAATTTGTTCATAAAGAGGCTCACTTCATCAATCAGTCTGTCATTGGACTTGTTGGATTTCAATACCATCGCCTCCGTGTATTTCATGATGTGTGCCATCTTGTCGTCGTCCAGCTCCATTGCCGTGTTGATGATCACAGGAACGTGCGCATGTTGCGGTTGTGATTTAATTTTGTCGAGCAGGTCAAATCCAGAAATATCGGGAAGTTTGAGATCGAGGATGATACAATCAAAAACCTGCGTTTTCAATAGTTCCAGCGCCTCATTTCCCGTGAATGCTTGCTTGACCTCTACGCCTTTGTCAGACAGTTGCTGGGTCAGGATCTTGCTTTGCAGTTCCTGGTCTTCGATGACCAGCACTTTATTCAGGTTGTATTTGGTATAGGCTGTGCTAAGGAGCTCAAATGCTTCATCAAGCTGATCTTTTTCAATAGGTTTTTTGAGAAAGCCAATGGCACCCTGTTGTTTTGCTTCACTCTCCTTTACCGTTCCGGCCGACATCATATGGACAGGGATGTGTCTGGTCCTCGGATCAGACTTCAGTTTTTTTAAGATGGTCCAGCCATCCATGACGGGTAACATGATGTCGAGAACAATTGCATCGGGAAGTTGAGACGCGGCCATTTCAAGTCCTGTATCCCCGCTATGCGCAAGAATAGGCTGAAAGCCTTTCTCAATGGCATAGTCACTCAGCACCTCTGCGAAGGCAAGATCATCTTCTACAATGAGGAGGGTCTGAGGCCTGGGACCTTTTGCCCGCATGGTCGCCGGTTCGGGGATGAGCGTCCGAATTCCCGACTCCTGTGTTGTTTTTTCTTCGGATGCATGGGTTTCCTGACCGGCATTTGCGATGTTGCGCTCAGGAATGAATAATGTAAAAGTACTTCCTGAATTCACTTCACTTTGCACCTGGATCTCACCCCCAAGTATAACGGCAAGTTCCTTACTTATGGAAAGTCCCAGGCCGGTTCCGCCATATTTTCTGCTGGTAGAACCGTCTGCCTGCTGAAATGCCTCAAATATCAATCGCTGTTTGTCTTCAGGTATCCCGATGCCAGAGTCCTCAACTCTGAACGCAAGCACCTTTTCCGGAGTGCTGTTGAGCTGATCGGAATAAAACCTATGGCCCTTATGAACATTGCTGATGCTGAAGGTGATCTGACCATGTTCAGATGTAAACTTAAACGCATTGGAAAGCAGGTTTTTTATTACCTGTTCCAGTCTTGACTGGTCTGTAAGAATGGTCTCCGGCAGGTCGTGGTCCAGAAGCGCTTCAAACCTGATCTTTTTGCTTTTGGCGAGCTCAGCAAATAAGGCCTCCATGCCCTGCTTGATGCTTTGGGGCCTGACTGGTTCAATTGTGAGGTCAATTTTCCCTGATTCAATCTTGGACAGGTCCAGGATGTCATTGATCAGTGTGAGCAGGTCGGTTCCCGCATTGTGGATCACACCGGCATATTTTACCTGGTCTTCATTGAGGTTTTCCGGCTTGTTTTCCTTGAGGATCCTGGCCAGAATGAGGATACTATTGAGCGGGGTACGCAATTCATGGCTCATATTGGCCAGGAATTCTGATTTGTATTTACTGGACAATTCCAGTTCTTCTGCTTTGAGGCTCATCGCTTCACGCGCCTGGTTTACCAGTAAATTGCGTTCTTCCAGCTGTTGTGCCTTTTCTTCCAGCTCCGCATTGGTCTGGCGCAACTCTTCCTGCTGTACCCTGAGCTCCTCTTCAGAGGCCTGGAGCTGTTCCGATTTGTAGACCAGTTCTTCATTCGTCGTGCGCAATTCTTCCTGCTGACTTTCCAGCTCCTCTGCCTGCTGCTGGGTCTGTTCAAACAATGCTCTGAGTTTGACCCGGGCAATGGCGCTATTTATGGCTACGCCGATGCTCTCAGTAATGGTGTTTAAGAATATTAATTTAGATTCATCCGGTTTTTCTGTCAGACCAAGTTCAATAACAGCTATGGTGCTATTTTCAAATATTATGGGAAGGATAAATATAAAGGAGGGTGCGGCATTGCCCAGTGCCGAACTGATCTTAAGGTAATCTTCAGGAATGTTGTCGAGCACTTTACTTTTCTTTTCTATTGCCGCCTGCCCAATCAGTCCTTCGCCAAATGAATATTCCCGGCGGGTACTCTTTGACTGCTGATAGGCATAGCCGCCCCTGAATACGAAAGTTTTCTTTTTGTCGCTCAGCAGAAAAAGTGCACCGACACCGGCACCGATATAATTACAGATTCGGGAAACTACATTTGCAGATAACTCTTCAATCTCCTGTTCACCACGCATGGATTCGGTGACCTCCGTTGCGCCGGTCAGCAGCCAGTTCTTTTGCTCATTGTCAGCAGAAATCTTTTCGAGCTGAATATTGGAATCCCGCATCTGCTCTTCCGTGAGTTTTTGCTGGTCAAAAGTCCGTTTGATATAAGAAAACAAGAATAAGATAAGGCCAAAAATGATAACAGCGCTGAGCAATACAATCCATGTGGTCCTGGTATTGCTCTTGTCTGTGTCTGCCTTTCTTTTTGCAAGCAGCAGGTATTCGGTTTTGGTGATTTTGTTGCTAACCCGGAGCATCTTGTCTTTTATACGCTGCCCGTTGCCGGTCAGGATCTGCTCCAGACTAGCAGTCCGGCCTTTGGAAGCGCTGCTTTCGAGTATTCCCTGCATATCCGCCAGTTTTTCATTGGCGTAGAATTCAAGAGAGTCGACCCGGTCGCTTTGCTCCGGATTATCTGAGACTAATTTTCTCAGTTCCCTGATGGTGGGGCCAATTTTAGCGGCATTTAGGGTATAAGGTTCGAGAAATTTATTTTGTTGCGACAGTACGTAGCCCCTTACTCCAGTTTCGGCACTCAGCGCCTGATTCTCAATCTTTTGAACGAGATTTAAGACTTCATAGGTATGGCTTGTCCACCGGGCATCTTCACCGAGTGATTTTATACTAAAATAAGAGGTTGCCGCTGAAACGAGGACAAATGCCAAAGAGACCGCAAATCCAGTCAGCACTTGCTGTTTAAAAGAAAGTTTAAACATAGGGTTTAATGTTTTACCAGGTAATCCGTATTACACAATATTAGGAATAATATCTGATTCAAGATTCCTTTATAAGGATTTACATTTAGTTTTAATGTAAATCCTGCAGGCTACTGGCATAAGTGGCTCCAATAGGTATGACATGGTTGTCGATCCAAACCTGTGAGCGGTCAAACTTGCTGATCTTGTTCCTGGCGATAATGAAGGCGCGATGGATCCTGGTAAATTTCTTTTCCGGTAGTAACAATAGCATTTCGCTCAAAGAAACCCGGGTGCTGAGTAACTTTTCGCCGGTTAAATGTACCTGGGTATAATTGCCGCTCGCTTCAATATAAAGGATGTCTTCAATCTGTACCTTTATTTGCTCATAACCGTCTTTGAAGAAAATGGAATCGGGATGCTCGGTACTTTCAAATTTGTTCCTGAGGTTGTGCAGCTCCAGCGCTTTGTTACAGGCCTTAAGGAATCGGGAAAGGGAAAATGGCTTGAGCAGATAATCTACTGCATCGAGTTCAAAGCTTTTTACTGCATGCTCAGAATAGGCAGTCGTGAAGATCACCATCGGAGGATTGGAAAGGCTGCCAAGAAAGTCTATGCCATTGATATCCGGCATTTTAATATCGAGGAAAATAAGGTCTGTTTTGTTTTGATGCAGGTAAGCGATCGCATCAAATGCATTGGTGAATGTGGCATTAAGTTCAATGAACGGAACTTTGGATGCATGTGATTTCACGACATCCAAGGCTATAGGCTCATCATCAATTGCGATAGCTATCATTTCTAAAATTACTTATTTCCCGTCAGTTGCAAGGTTAAGTGGATGAAAAATTCTTTAGCGCTTTCCCTGATGATCAGTTCGTGCCGGTTTGGATAAAGATGCTCCAGCCGCTGCTCAACATTTTTCAGCCCTATACCGCTTTTTAACTTTTCAGGATCATTGTCGGGTTTGATATGGATGCTGTTGTGTACATCGAAGTATAGTGTATTCCCTTTAGTTTGAAGCGTAATTTTAATGTGTGAGGGCTGCTGCAGGCTGATGCCGTGCTTAAATGCGTTTTCTACAAAAGGAATAAGCAGCATCGGTGCAATTTGCTGGTTGTTGAGCTGTTCATCAATTTGTGTTTCAATAACAATGGACGGTGAGCGGGAAGTTCTCAGTTTTTGCAGGGCGATGTAATTATTGAGGTAATCTACATCCCGGGTCAGGGAGATTTTTTCCTGCATATTTTCCTGCAGCATAAAGCGCATCATGTCGCCAAGCATTTGTATCCCCTCACCTGTGCGATCCGCATTTTCCTGGAGCGCAGTTCCGTACAGGGTATTGAGCGCATTGAATAAAAAATGCGGATTGATCTGTGACCGCAGGAAACTCAGGCTGGCATCTGACTTGTCAAGTTCTGTTTTTAAAGTGGTGAGTTCTGCATTGCTTTCCCTGCGTTTTTTATAAATGTACCAGGAAAGAGGTGCGCTGATGATAATTTGTGTAGGGATGTGAAACAGGATGACTATGCCTGCCATTTCCCCCTGGTTACTGAACAACAGGGCAATAAGGGAAAGCGGGATGCAAAAGACAATGGTGATGAGCAGAATTTTCCAAAAAAAATTTTTAAAAGTTCTGCCAGAGGCTTTTACTTCCGGGATGAGATAATAGAGAGAATAGATGACGATAAAGACGGCTGCGCAAATGACCAGCGTCCAGCAGACCATTACTTCAAACGGAGAAGAGGTAGCGATCAGAAAAAGCAGGCCGACAAACCAGAACGCCCCTCCAAATACGGCTTCAAGTTTCATCCGGCTTGCCGGATCATACTTGCTGGTCTGGTTTTCCCTAAAATAAACAATGAGCTTCTTTAAGGCGATATAGATCATGATGACCAGGATCAGCCAGGCTGCATAAGTGTATCCCTTAAAGAAAAAATGGGCATAGGCCTCATCTGGGGTTGTGAAATCAGAAAACAGGTAGGCCTGGCTGTAGGTGTAGATAATGCTGGTCATCAATCCTGTACTCAGAAACAGGACAATGATGACCAAAATTGACAGGACTCTGGCACTTGGTTTAAAGATGGATGGCCCGATGCAAAAATTGAGCAGCAGGAAGCTGAAATATAAGATAGAAAAGCGGAATAATTCAGGTATAAGGTAGTTGGAAATATAGGAGTAACGCAAATTTGCTCCTTTCATCAGGTATTCGGTGAAGTTTGGTGTTCTTTCTCCGGAATTTGATATCAGCAAAAGAATGGCAAACCCGTAAAGACCGGTGGCGATCCAGAACTCCGTCTTAGCAAGATCTTTTATTTTCATGATGGTTTTATAATGATTTTATGCTGCAATAGTACTAAGGCTTTTGTTTCCAAATTTTAAAATGTGACGAAACCCTTTAAAAATGTGATGAATTCTGTTTTGAAAATGATTTTTTTTAAGTTTGCAGCATGATCGTATATGGAATACCCAATTGCAATACTGTAAAGAAAGCGAGAACCTGGCTTAGCGAAAATGAATTTACGCCGGAGTTTCATGACTTTAAAAAGAACGGGATTACTGCGGATAAACTGCGGAACTGGTGCAATATTTTTGGATGGGAAAAGGTTCTGAATAAAAAAGGCACAACCTGGAGAGGCCTGAGCACAGAAGAACAGGAGAGCGTTATTGATCAGGAGAGTGCTATACGCATCCTGCTAAAATATACGAGTGCCATCAAGCGACCGATCGTGGAAGTAGATGGTAAGCCGGTGCTGATCAGTTTTGAGGGGGCTGATTATATCAGGGTTTTAAAATGACCTGCTTTGATTTTCGTCAACTTTTGCTGTTAAAGTTTGTTAAAATAGGAGTGATGCGTTTCAAACAGCGTTACATTTGAGCATGTACAAAAAGTTGTTGATGGTTTTCATCCTTTTCATTCCCGTTTCCGTGTTTGCGCAGCAAATCATGGGCAAGGTATATGATCTGGACAATAAGACGACCCCATTGCAGGATGTGAACGTGAAGAACCTCAACAACAATCAGGCAGTAAAAACAAAAGCAGGCGGGCAATTTAGCTTGCCGGCCAGATTGGGGGACCTCTTGGTATTCTCTTTTACAGGGTATCATACTGATACGCTTTACCTGATTGACCTCTTGCCAAAGACCGTTTACCTTCCAGGTAATTCAACTGCTTTAAATGAAGTTAAAGTTGTTGGCGCGAAAATCAATCCTTTAGTTTTTGCTTCGGATCCCGAAGCGCAGGAATTTAAAAGGATCCGGACCGATGGACTCCGTGGGAAAAGCAATAATGACCGTGCCGGCGGGATGAAGTTTAATCTGGGATATGGTAAATACCGAAGAGAACAGGAAAAGATAAGACTTCTGGAAGAACGGGATAAATATGAAACGGAGATCATCCAGATTTTTACAGAAGCATATGTCTCGGATCTTGTGAAATTAAAAGGGCAGGACCTCAAAGATTTTATGTCTTTGTACAGACCTACAGCAGTGCTGGTGAAAGCTGAGCGGCCTTTCAATTACGATTACTATACGGTACAAGCCTATCATCAGTGGCTGAAGCTTCCCGAATGGCAGCGCAAACTGCCGCCTGTACCCAAGCTTAAGTCAAATTAATCAATTTGCGGATGAGACAGGATAAGTTATGATTTTATATCTTTATCCCTAATCTTTAAATCCTGAACTTTATGTTTAATAAATTGGTAGTGCTTTTTGCGTTGTTGTGCACTTTTGGCGGAAAAGGAAGTGCGCAGGAACTGGACTATGACGGTAATTATAATCCGCATGCAGCTTTCGGCCCTTTATTCTATTCCCAGAACGGAAATGAATTCCGGTCTGCAAGCGGTTATCCGGGGCCAAAGTACTGGCAAAACCGTGCTGATTATAATATAACTGCTAATCTGGATGACGTAAACAATAAGGTTACAGGCAGCGTAACGATCACTTATAAGAATAACAGTCCGGATAAGCTGTATTACCTGTGGCTGCAGCTTGATCAGAATTTATTCTCCTCTAAATCGCGCGGAAATGCACTTATCCCTGCCGGGAGCAGGTATGGAAACCGGGGAGAAAAGCTGGATGGGGGTTATACCATAGAGGGACTGTCCATATCCCAGAAGGGGAAAACGGGAAAATTTACTGCTTTGACAGAAGATACCAGGATGCAGATCCGTTTGGACGACGCTATGGAAGCGGCGGGGGATGCGATCACTATAAAGATGAATTTTTCTTTTGTGATCCCTATAAACGGTTCAGACCGTATGGGCCATTTGACAACTAAGAACGGAGAGATATTTTCTATTGCCCAATGGTTTCCCAGAATGAGTGTATATGATGATGTGCTGGGATGGAATACCTTACCGTATTGGGGGGCAGGAGAATTCTATTGTGAATACGGAGATATTGATTTTGCGGTAACAACTCCAGCCAATCATATTGTGATGGGTTCAGGAGAGCTTTTAAACCCGCAGGAGGTATTTACGCCACTACAGCTGCAACGCTGGAATGCGGCTAAGAACAGCGATGAGAAAATTGCCATCCGCTCAGAATCAGAAGTGCTGGATGTCGCATCACGGCCGGCAAAGGATAAATTGACCTGGAAATTCAGGATCAAAAATACACGTGATGCAGCATGGGCTTCATCAAAGGCTTTTGTGCTGGATGCAGCACGTATAAATTTGCCAAGCGGTAAGAAATCACTTGCAGTCGCGGCACATCCCGTGGAGAGTAATGGAGAGGACGGTTATGGCAGGGCAGTGGAGTACATCAAAACAACTATTGAGCATTATTCAGCCAGATGGTTTGAATATCCCTATCCAATGGCAGTTAATGTGGCGAGTAACGTGGGTGGTATGGAATATCCCGGAATTGTTTTTTGTGGCTGGCAGGCCAGGAATTCAGGAGCTTGGGGGGTGATAGACCACGAATTTGGACATACCTGGTTTCCGATGATCGTAGGTAGTAATGAACGTAAATACGGATGGATGGACGAAGGTTTCAATACCTTTATTAATGGGATTTCTTCAGTCTCATTTAATAACGGGGAATATAAGAAGGCTAAGACCGATATGCATCAGATAGCGCGTAACCTGCAGAAGCCCGAGCTGGAATACATTATGCTGGCGCCGGATGCGATGAGGGAAAGAAATATAGGTACGAACCTGTACAGCAAACCAGGATGGGGACTGGAGATCCTGAGAAATGAAATATTAGGGGCTGACCGGTTTGATTACGCTTTCAGAAATTATATTTCACAATGGGCATTTAAGCATCCGACACCCTTTGATTTCTTCAGGGCAATGGAAAATGGCGCTGGCGAAGATCTTTCCTGGTTTTGGAAGGGCTGGTTTTTAGAGAATTGGAAAATGGATCAGGCGATTGCGGGTGTTTCAGAGATCAGGCAGGATGGCGCAACCGTGGGATATAATATCGCTGTCGCGAATTTGGAGCAAATGCCAATGCCAGTCATTCTACAAATTAAGACGAAAAGCGGTAAGACAGACCTGGTTAAACTTCCGGTGGATGTCTGGATGAGAAATAAAACCTGGGTAGTTCGCTATCCAGTAACAGAAGAAGTCATTTCTGTGATACTGGATCCTGATAAAGTGCTGCCGGATGTGAATGACGCCAATAACAGCTGGCAAAAAAAATAGGATTTATTTAAAGAAACTTTGCTTTAGTTTTTCTGCGTCTATCGCGGGGCTGGGTTCATCCAGGCGGAACAGCCAGCCTTTTTGCTTCAGGCTGCTGATCTCTTCCTTAGCTACAGAAAGGTCTTTGCCTTTAATGTGCTGACGAAAGGAAAGAGGAGCGCCAGGTTCAATACTTAAAGGTGAATTAAACAGAACCTCTATTCTAAACTTAGGCCAGACTTGTATATCGGCCAGCTGAGCAGAGTAAATTTTTTTGGTGCTGTGAGGTGCAGTAATACCGGAGAATTCACCTTTAAAAATACCTCCTTTTTCCGTGGTCAGGCTGCTCAGTAACTGAAATGAGGTTTCGTTAATGAGATGAAAGTGGACTACTGAATTACTATGCTGATCTGCAACTATACCAATATATACGCCTTCCCTGACAAAGGGGGCGTCGGATGTGATCAGTAATGGTTGGCCAATACTGTCGTCTTCACCTGGAAGATCGCCATGGACCAGAGTGACCTTTGAAGCGAGGACCGGGATCTCAAAATCATTTGCATCGGTAACGCCAATGGTATCTTTATCTATGATCCTGGTAATATATCCTTCTAAATTTTCATCGACAAAGCGCACAAAATCTCCTAACTTGTAAATCATTTATTTATAGTTTTAACACAGGGCAAATTTATGTTATTTTTGCGGGATGGCAGCAGAGGCTCAAAAAAACAATCCTTTACACGGACTAACACTGGAATTTATCCTTAAGCAGCTGGTATGGCATTATGGATGGGAAGAACTGGGTGTGCTGGTAAAGATCGCTTGTTTTAATAACAATCCGACAATGAATTCGAGTTTGAAATTTCTGCGTAAGACAGACTGGGCGAGGAAAAAAGTAGAAAAGCTGTATTTAAATACTTTTCATTAACTGTCTATTTATTTTCTGTTAACCCCTTGATTTATAAAATGTATTGTCTTACCTTTGCAGTCCCTTATTGAGGGGTAAAGTTTTTAAACATAAATAGAAAAACAAAAAAAGAGCAATGCCAACCATTCAACAATTAGTTAGAAAAGGTAGAGTAGCACTGGAGTTCAAGAGTAAGTCTCCGGCGTTGGACAGCTGTCCACAGCGAAGAGGTGTATGTACACGTGTATATACCACTACCCCTAAAAAACCAAACTCAGCAATGCGTAAAGTAGCGCGTGTACGTTTAACCAATGGTAAAGAGGTTAATGCCTACATTCCTGGAGAAGGTCACAACCTTCAGGAGCACTCTATTGTATTGATCCGTGGTGGTCGTGTTAAAGATTTGCCAGGTGTTCGTTATCACATCATCCGTGGAGCATTAGATACTTCAGGAGTTGCTGGTCGTAATCAGCGCCGTTCAAAATATGGCACTAAGCGTCCTAAGCCAGGACAAGTTGCTGCGGCACCAACAAAAGGTAAAAAGAAATAATTAGGAGGAAAGAAAAATGAGAAAGTCAAAACCAAAAAAGAGAATTATCCTTCCTGATCCTAAATTTAACGATGTTCAGGTGACAAGATTTGTGAACAATATGATGTACGATGGAAAAAAATCTATCGCATATGATATTTTTTATGATGCAGTTGAACTGGCGGAGAAAAAAGCAGGCGAAAATGGCCTGGAAATATGGAAACGCGCTTTAGCCAATGTAATGCCTGCAGTAGAGGTGAAGTCACGCCGTGTAGGTGGTGCTAACTTTCAGGTACCTACTGAGGTAAGACCTGACCGTAAAATTGCCCTTGGTATGAAATGGTTAATTTCTTACGCTCGTAAACGTGGTGAAAAAACCATGAAAGAAAAATTAGCAGGTGAAATTGTTTCAGCAGCTAAAGGTGAAGGTGCAGCAGTTAAGAAAAAAGAAGATACGCATAAAATGGCAGAAGCTAACAAGGCGTTCTCTCATTTCCGTTTTTAATTGAAATTATATAATGTCAAGAGATTTAAAATACACAAGAAATATCGGGATCGCAGCTCACATTGATGCGGGTAAAACCACAACAACAGAGCGTATCCTTTATTATGCTGGTGTTAGTCATAAAATTGGTGAAGTGCACGAAGGTGCAGCAACAATGGACTGGATGGCACAAGAGCAGGAGCGTGGTATTACCATTACTTCTGCCGCAACCACAGTAAACTGGAAATACAGAGGTGACAATTATCACATCAACATTATTGACACACCGGGACACGTGGATTTTACTGTAGAGGTAAACCGCTCGTTACGTGTATTGGATGGTTTGGTGTTCTTGTTTTCTGCGGTTGATGGTGTTGAGCCTCAATCTGAAACCAACTGGCGTCTGGCTAACAATTATAGTGTTCCCCGTATCGGCTTTGTGAATAAAATGGACCGTTCAGGTGCAGATTTCTTAAAAGTGGTTGGGCAGGTTAAAAGCATGCTGGGCAGCAACGCTGTGCCTTTGCAATTGCCGATCGGCGCAGAAGATAGCTTTACAGGTGTGGTTGATTTGATCAATAACCGTGGTATCGTTTGGAATGAGCAAGATAAAGGTATGACCTTTACTGAAGTGCCAATTCCTGAAGATATGCTGGATGAGGTTGCTGAGTGGAGAGAAAAGTTATTGGAATCTGTAGCAGAGTATGATGAGTCTTTGATGGAGAAATTCTTCGAAGCTCCGGAAACAATCACTGAGCGTGAGGTTTTGGATGCTTTGCGTAAAGCAGTACTGGATGCCAAAATTGTTCCTATGGTTTGTGGTTCATCTTTCAAAAACAAAGGTGTACAGACCATGCTTGATTATGTGATGGAGTTATTGCCTTCACCTATGGATTCAGAAGGTGTGACGGGAATTAATCCGGAAACAGGAGCTGAAGTAGTACGTAAGCCAAGTGAAAAAGAACCTTTTGCAGCTTTGGCTTTTAAAATTGCAACGGATCCTTTCGTTGGCCGTCTTTGCTTTATCCGCGTTTATTCAGGTAACCTGGAAGCTGGTTCATACATTTATAATGCACGTTCTGAAAACAAAGAACGTATTTCACGGATCTTTCAAATGCACGCAAACAAGCAAAATCCAATCCCTAATGTGGGTGCCGGTGATATTGCTGCTGTTGTAGGCTTTAAAGATATCAAAACGGGTGATACGCTTTGTGAAGAGAAAAATCCAATCATTCTGGAATCAATGAACTTCCCTGAGCCTGTTATCGGTTTGGCAATTGAGCCTAAAACTCAAGCTGATATTGATAAATTAGGTATGGGATTATCTAAACTGGCTGAAGAGGATCCTACATTCAGAGTGCAAACTGACGAGGAAACTGGTCAGACCGTAATCTCTGGTATGGGTGAGCTTCACCTGGATATCCTGATCGACCGTTTGAAACGTGAGTTTAAAGTTGAGGTAAATCAGGGAGCACCACAGGTTGCTTATAAAGAAGCAATCAATGGTACTGTTCAGCACCGTGAGACTTATAAAAAACAATCTGGTGGCCGTGGTAAATTCGCAGACATTCAGGTTGTGATCTCGCCGATTGATGCGGACTGGGAAAAAGGCGGATTACAGTTTGTGAATGAAATCACAGGCGGGTCTATCCCACGTGAGTTTATCCCTTCTGTAGAGAAAGGATTTGCAGCATCTATGGCTAATGGCGTATTGGCTGGTTATCCGCTTCCTGATATGAAGGTCCGTTTAATTGATGGTTCATTCCACGCAGTCGATTCAGATGCTTTGTCTTTCGAACTTGCTGCTAAAATGGCTTATCGTGAAGCATTGCCTAAATGTAACCCGGTATTGATGGAGCCTATCATGAAAATCGAGATCCTTACTCCTGAAGAAAATATGGGTGATGTCATTGGTGATATGAACCGTCGTCGTGGTCAGCTTTTGGGTATGGATACACGTAACGGTTCTCAGGTAATTAAGGCAACTGTGCCACTTTCAGAGATGTTTGGATACGTAACACAATTGCGTACCATCACTTCCGGCCGTGCAACTTCTACTATGGAATTTGATCACTATGATCCGGCTCCGAAGAATGTTCAGGATGAAGTAATTGCTAAATCAAAAGGCAGAGTCAAGTCAGCAGACTAAAAAATAAATCGGCAGCCGGTTATTAATAGCTCTAACCGGCGCCTTAATTAAATAAGAATATGAGCCAAAGAATCAGAATCAAATTAAAATCTTACGATTATAATCTGGTAGATAAATCTGCTGAGAAAATCGTAAAAACTGTTAAGCCTACGGGTGCAGTGGTAAGCGGACCAATTCCGTTGCCTACAGAAAAGAAAATCTTCACGGTTTTGCGTTCACCACACGTGAACAAGAAAGCGCGTGAACAGTTTCAATTATGTGCGTACAAACGTTTACTGGACATTTATAGCTCTAACTCTAAGACAGTTGATGCTTTGATGAAACTTGAATTGCCTAGCGGTGTTGAAGTAGAGATTAAAGTTTAATTATACTTTTAACAGTTAAACAAAAGTGCCTTCAGGATTTCCTGAAGGTACTTTTGTTTATGGGATATTTTTAATATTACCTGCTGTTGCTTCTGATTTCATCAAGCTTATTTCTTTCGTCCTGTAATTCTCTTGCCAGCTTTTTTTCCTTTTCATTGGCCTTGACTTTATAATTTTGATATTCCTGGTTGATCTCTTCATAAAGTGTACTTCTATACTTTGCTTCATGAACATTCTTGGCGGATCTTAAAATTACAACCGTCAGTGCAACGGCGAGCGCGGAAATGAGCCCCCAGACAAAAATGTTGTAATTGGATTTGGTAAAGCCTATGCCCAGAAAACTGATTTCGTTTAGCCTGGCGTTTGAAGAGGCCAGGGAAGTTTCCGCACCGGTAACTTGCTTATTGAGTCCGGAGATTTCATTTTGATAATTTGTGGCTTCTTTTTTAGTGTTTATAAGTTGCTTGTGGGTAGTATTAAGCGTGTCTCTGACATTCTTCCAAAATAAGGAAAGTCTGTCCGGATTAACCAATTTATAGCCGTCCAGTGTTCTGGATTTACTAAGTAAGAGTTGGTATTGTCCATTTAAAGTTGGATCAATCTTGACGCTGTCTTTTCGCAATTGCGCACTGGAGGTGATACTGATAAATGCAGCGATAAAAATGAATAGAGTTTTTTTCATATAGGAATTTGTTCTTGTCTAATTTAACAATCATATTTTAATTTTATTGTGTGTTAGTGGGAGATAGTATATTTGCGGGGAATGTCTGTATTGCTATTTACACTTATAGTCCTGGCCGGAGCGCTTCTGGCTGGCCTGATTGGGTCTTTGACCGGACTTGGCGGAGGGGTAATTATTATTCCATTACTTACTCTTGTATTGGGAGTGGATATACATTATGCTATTGGAGCTTCTATTATTTCGGTAATTGCAACGTCCTCGGGTTCAGCTGCCGCTTATGTCAGGGAAGGAATCACGAACGTGCGCATTGGAATGTTCCTGGAGATTGCGACCACTGTTAGTGCCGTTATCGGAGCAGTAATCACTGTGTTTATTGATCCTAATTATATCGCCATTATCTTTGGTTCTATATTGTTGTTCTCTTCAGCAATGATGATAAGGAAAAAGATAGATCGTTCTGATAACGATACATCCGGCAGGCTGGCTATTTTTTTTAAGCTGAACGGATCTTATCCGACTGGAACCGGCATTAAAAAGTATGCTGTTCATAATGTTGCAGGGGGTTTTTTTATGATGTTCATAGCTGGCATAGTCTCAGGCTTGCTGGGGATAGGTTCAGGTGCACTGAAAGTGATCGCAATGGATAACATCATGAGAATACCTTTCAAGGTGTCTACTACAACCAGTAATTTTATGATGGGGGTTACTGCTGCGGCGAGCGCGGTAGTTTACCTGCACCGGGGACAGATTGATCCTGGGATCGCAATGCCGGTGGCTGTTGGTGTATTGCTTGGCGCAACAATTGGATCTAAAATTCTGATGCGTGTTAAAGCGGAGAGACTTAAAGTGGTGTTTGCGGCGGTGGTTACTTTCCTGGCGTTACAAATGATCTATAATGGTTATATGGGAAGACTATGATGAAGAAGGATAAAAATTTTCCGGGCGACAAAGATATTGAGATCATTCTCGGAACCCTGCTGCGGGTTGGGGTAGTTGCTTCGATGAGTGTGGTGTTGGTCGGAGGGGTCATTTACTTGTTATTTAATCATTCAGGAATCATTAATTACGGTACTTTTGATGCCCATAAGGCTAAGTTTTCTTCCATCGCAGCTATTTTTCTGGGCTTAGGCCGGTTTGATAGCGAAGCAATAATCCAGTTTGGGGTTTTGCTGCTGATTTTCACACCAATATTAAGAGTGGTTTTTTCAATTTTCGGTTTCCTTATAGAACGTGATTATCTCTATGTTTTAATAGGATTGCTGGTTTTGATCGTGATTTTGGTTAGTCTGAGCAATAGGTTGACCGGATAAAACTTGCTTTAATGGTATCTGATCCCTCTGAAATATTTTTTTTGCATTTATTTGAAAAAATAATGAGCTAACTATTTGAAAATTAAGATTTCTTTCCTATTTTTGCCGTCCCTTAACGGGAGTGTATATCCACCTTGAACGAAGCCCTACTGCTTCGATGGGTGTTAAATTAAAATAGAAAATGTCAGGTATTATTGGAAAAAAAGTAGGAATGACCAGCATTTTTGACGCCGATGGAAAAAATATTCCATGCACGGTGATCAAAGCTGGGCCTTGTGTAGTTACACAGGTTAAGACCGCAGAGAAAGACGGTTACGTTTCAGTTCAGTTGGGTTTCGACGAAGCTAAAGAGAAGAACACAACACAACCTTTGAAAGGTCACTTTGCGAAAGCAAATACAACCCCAAAACGTAAATTGGTTGAATTTGACCCTTTTGAAGAGTCTTTAAATTTAGGTGATACTGTTACGGTGAACATCTTTAATGAAGGAGATTTTGTGGATGTGGTTGGTACGTCAAAAGGTAAAGGATTCCAGGGTGTTGTAAAACGTCATGGTTTTGCTGGTGTTGGTGGTCAAACTCACGGACAGCACAACAGGATGCGTGCACCAGGATCATTGGGTGCTGCTTCTTATCCTTCACGTGTATTTAAAGGTATGCGTATGGCGGGAAGAATGGGTGGAGACAGGGTAAAGATTCAAAACTTACAGGTTTTGAAAGTTTATGCTGATCAAAATCTGGTTGTAGTTAGTGGTTCCGTACCGGGAGCTAAGGGTTCTTACGTAATCTTAGATAAGTAAGCAGATGGAAGTTAAAGTATTAAACATTTCAGGAAAAGAGACAGGTGCCAAAGTGCAACTTCCTGAGTCGGTATTCGGTATAACGCCTGTTGATCACGCAATTTATTTAGATGTTAAGCAGTACCTGGCCAATCAGCGTCAGGGAACGCACAAGTCTAAGCAACGTAATGAGATTGCCGGTTCAACCCGTAAATTATACAAACAAAAAGGTACTGGTGGTGCTCGCGCCGGAAGTATTAAATCTCCATTGTTTAATGGTGGTGGTCGTGTGTTTGGTCCTCAGCCACGTGACTATAGTTTCAAATTGAATAAAAAATTGAAAGTGCTGGCTCGTAAGTCTGCATTGTCTTATAAAGCACAGGATTCAAATGTTGTGGTTTTGGAAGATTTCAATTTTGACTCTATTAAAACTAAGAACTACATTAATTTAGTTAGCGCTTTGAACTTAGCTGGCGAAAAGACATTGTTGGTTTTACCTTCACAAAATAACAATATCTATTTATCAAGCAGAAACATACAGAAAGCGAAAGTAATTACTGCAGATCAATTGAATACTTATGATGTATTGAATTGTGGCAAGCTTTTGCTGACCACTGATTCTCTTAAAACTTTGGAGGAGGCATTTGCCAAGTAATATGGAACTTTTAAAAAAACCAATATTAACAGAAAAAGCTTCTGCATTAACAGAAAAGTCTAACCGCTTTACTTTTAAAGTAGATCATAAAGCGAATAAACTGCAGATTAAGCAGGTTATCGAGAAAATGTATGGCGTAAATGTTTTGGCCATCAACACCATGGTTGTAGACGGTAAAGTTAAGTCTAGAAATACTAAAGGTGGATTGGTTACTGGACGTAGCCCGAAATATAAAAAAGCTATCGTAACACTTAAAGCAGGTGAGACAATAGATTATTACGCTAATATTTAATAAGAATTGAATAATTATAAACTATGGGCTTAAGAAAATTTAAACCAGTCACTCCGGGAACCCGCTTTAGAGTAGGTGCCAGTTTTACGGAGATTACAGCAACCAAGCCCGAAAAATCATTGGTTGTATCTTCTAAGAAATCGGGAGGACGTAACAATACAGGAAAGATGACTATGCGCTACATGGGTGGTGGTCACAAAAAATCTTACCGTTTAATTGATTTTAAACGTGATAAGTTTGATATTCCTGCAACAGTAGCTACTGTTGAATACGATCCTAACCGTACAGCACGTATCGCATTATTAAATTATGCAGATGGTGAGAAGCGTTATATTATTGCGCCTGAAGGGCTGCAAGTAGGGCAAAAGGTGGTATCGGGTGATACTGCAACTCCTGAAGTAGGAAATACTTTGAAACTGGCCAATATTCCTTTGGGATCTATTGTACACAATGTGGAAATTCATCCGGGTCGTGGTGCACAGTTGGCGCGCAGTGCGGGTGCTTATGCACAATTAGCTGCCCGTGATGGTAAATATGCAACATTGAAAATGCCTTCAGGCGAAACAAGATTGATCTTGGTAACCTGTTTAGCAACAATTGGCGCGGTTTCCAATTCAGATCATGCAAATGAGGTATTAGGTAAAGCTGGCCGTAACCGTTGGTTAGGTCGTCGTCCAAGGACTCGTCCGGTAGCGATGAACCCGGTAGATCACCCAATGGGTGGTGGTGAGGGTCGCTCATCAGGAGGTCAGCCCCGGTCAAGGAACGGTATGTATGCTAAAGGCTTCAAAACCCGTACACTTAAGAAATACTCAAATCGTTTCATCATAGAGAAAAGGAAGAAATAATGGCTCGTTCGATAAAAAAAGGACCTTATATTGACCATAACGTAGAGAAAAAAGTAGTCTCTATGAATGATTCAGGCAAAAAGTCTGTCATTAAAACTTGGTCTCGCAGATCAATGATCTCACCAGATTTTGTGGGTCATACATTTGCAGTGCATAACGGTAATAAATTTATACCGGTATACGTAACAGAAAACATGGTTGGTCACAAGCTGGGAGAGTTTGCCCCAACCAGAACATTTAGGGGTCACTCTGAAAAGAAAAAATAATTAAGAGATGGAAGCAGTAGCGAAATTAAACAATTGTCCAACCTCACCGCGCAAGATGCGTTTGGTTGTAGATCTTATCAGAGGTGAGCGTGTTGAGAAAGCTTTACATATTTTAAAGTTTACCAATAAAGATGCAGCAATAAGAGTTGAGAAACTATTATTGTCGGCTATCAAAAACTGGGAGACTAAAAATGAAGGTTCTCGCCCTGAAGAAAACCAGTTATACGTGAAAACGATAATGGTAGGCGGTGGTCGTCAATTGAAAAGATTAAGACCAGCACCTCAAGGACGCGGTTACAGAATACGTAAACGTTCAAACCATGTAACTTTGGTAGTAGATAGTAAAAACGTTGAAACTCAAACTAATTAACAGAAATGGGACAAAAAGCACATCCAATAGGTAACAGGTTAGGAATCATCAAAGGTTGGGATTCTAACTGGTTCGGTGGCAACAACTATGCTGATAAATTAGTTGAGGACGAAAAAATAAGAAAATACCTTTCTGCCCGTATCGCAAAAGGCGGAGTAGCTAAAGTGGTAATTGAGCGTACGTTGAAACGTATCACAGTGACAATCCACACAGCTCGTCCGGGTATTGTGATCGGTAAAGCAGGTCAGGAAGTTGACAAGATCAAAGAAGAGTTGAAGAAATTGACTAAAAAGGAAATTCAGATCAACATCTTTGAGATTAAACGTCCTGAGCTTGATGCACAATTAGTAGCAGAAGGTGTAGCAAAACAATTAGAGGCGAGGATCTCATTCCGTAGGGCAATGAAATCTACCATTGCATCAACCATGCGTATGGGCGCTGAAGGCATCAAGATTATGACCTCTGGTCGTTTGGGCGGTGCTGAGATGGCTCGTAGCGAACAGTATAAAGAAGGAAGAATTCCTTTGCATACTTTCCGTGCTGACATTGACTATGCATTAGCAGAAGCACTGACTACTTATGGTAAAATAGGTGTTAAAGTATGGATCTGTAAAGGTGAGGTTTACGGTAAGCGTGATCTTTCTCCAAACATCGGCGCTGTGAGCAATGCTCCGGGCAAAGGTGGCAGACCAGAAGGTGGTGCATTTGCCGGTGGCAGAGACAGAGATAACCGTGGCGGTGGAGACAGAAGAAACGATAACCGCGGTGGTGGTAATCGTGGCGGAAGAGGTCCTGGTCAAGGCGGACCTGGTGCAGGCGGAAATAATAGAGGTGGAAATACTCAAAACAGAGGTCCTCGTAAATAATAGTTAACAGATCGTTTAACGATAATATTAAAATAAAATGTTACAGCCAAAAAGAACGAAGTTCAGAAAGATGCAAAAGGGCAGAATGAAAGGTTTAGCAACTCGTGGTGCTGAATTGTCATTCGGGTCTTTCGGGATTAAATCTTTAGAGTCGACCTGGATCACCAGTCGTCAGATAGAGGCAGCCCGTATTGCGGTAACTCGTTTCATGAAACGTGAAGGCCAGGTATGGATTAGAATATTCCCGGACAAACCGGTAACTAAGAAACCAGCTGAAGTACGTATGGGTAAAGGTAAGGGTGCTCCTGAATATTGGGTAGCCGTAGTTAGACCCGGACGTATTATTTTTGAAGCAGAAGGAGTTCCTTTAGAAATTGCTAAAGAAGCGATGAGACTTGCAGCTCAAAAATTACCGATCCAGACAAAATTTGTAGTACGTAGAGATTACGTAGAGGCATAATAAGAGTTTTGGGTTGAATGTTGTAAGTAACTTGTTATTATAACCGCTAGACCCACAACATAAAAATTAATAAAATGAAGAACTCAGAAATCAAAGGGCTTTCACAAGAAGAACTAGTAGCCAGGATTGCAGAAGAAAGAGAAAACTTAGTAAAGTTGAAATTCGCGCATACAATTTCGGCCATAGAAAATCCTTCCCGCATTAGCAAGGTAAGAAAAGATATAGCCCGATTAAATACTGAAGTGACTAAGCGTAAAGCGGAGTCAGCTACTGAAACTAAATAACTTTAGAGTCGAAATGGAAAGACAATTAAGAAAAACAAGAACCGGGTTGGTAGTGAGCAACAAGATGGATAAATCTGTTGTTGTAGCGGTAGAACGTAAAGTGAAACACCCGATCTATGGTAAGTTTGTTAAGAAAACTACCAAATTTATGGCTCATGACGAGAAAAACGATTGCGGTATTGGTGATACAGTACTGATCATGGAGACTCGTCCGCTGAGTAAAAACAAGAACTGGAGATTAGTGCAAATTTTAGAAAGGGCTAAATAACATGGTACAACAGGAATCAAGATTAAACGTAGCCGACAATAGCGGCGCAAAAGAAGTATTGGTTATCCGTGTACTTGGTGGTACCGGGAAAAGATATGCTTCTATTGGTGACAAGATCGTTGTTACCGTTAAAAGTGCATTGCCTTCAGGTAACATCAAGAAAGGAACAGTTTCTAAAGCAGTTGTCGTAAGAACTAAGAAAGAGATCAGACGTAAAGATGGTTCTTATATCCGTTTCGACGACAATGCAGCCGTATTATTAAATGCACAAGATGAGCCGCGTGGTACACGTATTTTTGGCCCGGTAGCAAGAGAACTGCGTGAAAAACAATTCATGAAAATTGTATCATTAGCACCGGAGGTATTATAAAATGAAAAATAAAGTGACTACACCAAAAATAAAAATCCGTAAAGGAGATTTAGTAAAGGTTATAGCCGGCGATTCAAAAGGCCAACAGGGAAAAGTACTTTCAGTACTGATCACTAAAAGCAGAATACTCGTAGAAGGTGTTAACCTTGTATCAAAACATACAAAACCAAATGCTGCTACTCCTAACGGAGGTATCATTAAAAAAGAAGCTGCTCTTCATATTTCTAACGTAGCATTGATTGATCCTAAATCAGGAGAAATTACACGCGTTGGCAGAAAGCTTAATGCTGATGGGAAATTAGTTAGGGTTAGTAAAAAATCAGGAGAGGAGATCAAATAATGGCTTACGTACCAAGATTAAAGAACAAGTATAAAGAGGAAATAGTTACTGCACTTAAAGATAAGTTCAACTATAAAAGTGTAATGCAGGTTCCCAAGCTGGAGAAAATTTCAATCAACCAGGGTGTTGGTCGTTTTTCTGTGACTGACAAAAAGATCATAGATAGCTCTATTATCGAAATGAGCACGATTTCAGGACAGCAGGCAGTTCCGGCAAAATCTAAAAAGGATATATCTAATTTTAAATTACGTAAGGGTATGCCGGTTGGTGTACGTGTAACTTTACGTGACAACAACATGTACGAATTTTTAGATCGTTTAATTTCCGTAGCTTTGCCTCGTATCCGCGATTTCAAAGGTATCAATGACAAAGGGTTTGATGGAAAAGGCAATTACACTTTAGGTGTTACTGAGCAAATCATTTTCCCTGAGATCAACATCGACAAAATCAGTAAGATTTTAGGTATGGATATCACCTTTGTGACTTCTGCTGCTACTGATGTTGAAGCATTGGAACTTTTAAAACAATTTGGATTACCATTTAAAAATCAAAATACAAATCAATAATGGCAAAAGAAGGAGTAAAAGCTCGCGAAGTTAAGCGCCAAAAATTGGTAGCTAAATATGCAGATAAACGCGCAGAACTTAAAGCTGCCGGTGATTATGAAGGATTAGATAAATTACCAAAAAACTCTTCAGCTGTGCGTCTGCACAACCGTTGCAAGTTAACAGGTCGTCCTCGTGGTTATATGCGTACTTTTGGAATATCAAGGGTAACTTTTCGCGACATGGCTTTGGCAGGTAAAATACCTGGAGTCAGAAAAGCAAGCTGGTAATACAGCTTAACGGTTATAGAGCGCAGCCCTTTAACTGAAAAATAAAAATTAACCGATGGCAGGTCGTCCCGAATAGGTCGGGAAGGAAACCACTATCACAATTATATATAAAATGAATACAGATCCAATAGCGGATTACCTTACAAGAGTAAGAAATGCCATCAAGGCAAATCACAGAATTGTTGAGATTCCAGCATCGAACCTTAAAAAGGAAATTACAAAAGTACTTTTTGATAAAGGTTACATCGCTAACTACAAATTTGAGGATACTACAACTCAGGGCACGATTAAAATCGCATTGAAATATAATGCTATAACTAAGATCCCTGCAATACGTACTTTAACACGTATTAGTAAGCCAGGTTTAAGACAATATGCAGGCGTTGAGAATATGCCAAGAGTATTGAATGGTTTAGGTATCGCAATCTTGTCTACATCAAAAGGTGTTATGACTGATAAAGAAGCTGCGAAACTAAATATTGGTGGCGAAGTTTTGTGTCACGTTTATTAATTAAAGGAGGATAGCAAAATGTCAAGAATAGGAAAAGCCCCAATTAATATCCCTTCAGGTGTTACCGTTACCGTTTCTAAAGATAACGTTGTAACTGTAAAAGGTCCTAAAGGTGAGCTAACTCAAGCAGTAGATTCAGATATCACTGTAAGTCAGGAAGACGGAGTATTAACAATATCACGTCCATCAGAACAGAAAAGACACAAAGCGTTACATGGTTTGTATCGTTCTTTGTTAAATAATATGGTTATTGGTGTAACAGAAGGTTATAAACTACAACAAGAATTAGTGGGTGTGGGTTACCGCGCAACTAATCAGGGAAATACTCTGGACCTTGTTCTGGGATATTCTCACCATTATGTATTCCAGTTGCCTGAAGAAATTAAGGTTACAACTACCTCAGAAAAAGGTCAGACTCCTAAGATCATCCTGGAGAGTATTGACAAGCAATTGATTGGTCAGGTAGCTGCGAAAATCCGTTCGCTGCGTGCTCCGGAGCCATACAAAGGTAAAGGTATCAAGTTTGTAGGAGAAGTGTTAAGAAGAAAAGCAGGTAAATCAGCTTCTAAAAAATAATCATCATGGCAGGGAAAAAATTATCTCGTAGAGATCGTATAAAAAAAGGAATCAGAAAAAGATTAACAGGTTCTGAAAGCCGTCCACGTTTATCGGTTTATAGAAGCAATAAAGGAATTTATGCTCAAATCATTAACGACGTAACCGGTAGTACAATTGCATCAGCTTCATCTTTATCAAAGGACTTTTCCGGTTCGGGAAATAAATCTGAGCAATCAGTAGCTGTAGGTAAATTGGTTGCCGAAAAAGCAATAGCAGCTGGTGTTAAAGAAGTTGTTTTCGATAGAAATGGCTACTTATACCATGGACGTGTTAAATCGCTGGCAGAAGGTGCCCGTGAAGCTGGTTTAGTATTTTAATCTGAAAATAGGATAAGAATGTCAACTATCAATATAAAAAGAGTTAAGACTAGCGAAATCGAATTGAAAGATCGGTTAGTTAGCATACAACGTGTAGCCAAAGTAACCAAAGGTGGTCGTACTTTCAGCTTCTCAGCAATCGTAGTTGTTGGAGATGAAAACGGCATTGTAGGTTATGGATTGGGTAAAGCGAAAGAGGTAACAGAAGCAATTGCTAAAGGCATTGATGATGCTAAAAAGAATCTGGTTAAAGTTCCTCTGTTAAATGGAACTGTTCCACATGAGCAGATCGGTAAGTTCTCCGGCGGTTTTGTTTTAATTAAACCTGCAGCAGTCGGTACTGGTGTTATCGCGGGTGGTGCAATGCGTGCTGTACTTGAGAGCGCTGGCGTTCATAACGTACTTGCAAAATCAAAAGGTTCATCAAATCCTCACAACGTGGTTAAAGCAACTGTTGATGCATTGACTAAAATGCGTGATGCATATACTGTAGCTCAGCACCGTGGTGTAGATTTAAATAAAGTTTTTAACGGATAATATTATGGCGAAGATTAAAATAACCCAGATAAAAAGCATTATCGATAGAAGCGAACGCCAAAAAAGAACGATGCAGGCTTTAGGTTTAAATAAAATGAACCAGAGCGTAGAAGTTGAAGCGACAGCTGCCATTATAGGAATGGTGAGAAAAGTGAATCACTTAATTGCTATCGAGAGCATATAATTTTATTAAAGGTTGCAAATATGAGTTATATAGCTACATTTGCAACCTTTGTATATTTGTTTAACCGTTGACCCTGATTAGTGAAAGCGAAGGGCAACACAATAAGTTTCAAACATGAACTTAAGTAATTTAAAACCTGCAGAAGGTTCTACTAAAAATAGTAAAAGAATTGGTCGTGGTACTGGTTCAGGCCGTGGCGGTACTTCAACACGCGGCCATAAGGGTGCTGGATCACGTTCTGGTCACTCTACAAAAATTGGATTCGAAGGTGGTCAAATGCCATTGCAGCGCCGTGTTCCTAAAGTAGGTTTCAAGCCAATCAACAGAGTTGAGTATGTGGGCGTGAATTTGGACGTTTTGCAAGACCTGGCGGAGAGATTTGAATTGACAAGCATAGATTTTGCTACTTTGCGTGAGCATGGTTTGGCATCTAAGAATGACCTTGTAAAGATTTTAGGTCGTGGTGAAGTTAAATCTAAATTGGAAGTTAAAGCACATGCTTTTTCTGCAACCGCACAAAAAGCTATTGAGGCTGTTGGAGGCTCAATCGAAAAATTGTAATTAATGAAGAAGCTGTTTACTACTCTAAGTAATATTTGGAAAATCCAGGAATTGAAAGAGCGTATTTTATATACGCTCATGATTCTTTTGATATATAGGTTTGTTTCCCATGTAGTTTTACCTGGGGTTGATGCAAATCTTTTAGGCGATAATACCAAGTCAGGCCTCTTGGGCTTGTTGGATATGTTTGCCGGGGGATCATTTTCCCGGGTATCTATCCTGGCTTTAGGCGTTATGCCTTATATTTCTGCCTCAATTGTAGTTCAGCTATTGGGTATTGCTGTCCCTTCATTTCAAAAGATGCAAAAAGAGGGCGAAAGCGGCAGAAAGAAACTCAATCAGATTACACGTTATTTAACGGTCGCCATTACTGCTGTCCAAGCGGTTGGGTATGTTAAAACACAGGTTCCTCCAGAGGCAATTATAATTGATCATACGTTATTTTTTGTGCTTTCTACTTTTGTTTTGTCTGCAGGTACGTTGTTTGTAATGTGGTTAGGGGAAAAGATTACCGATAAAGGCATAGGTAATGGTACGTCGCTTATCATCATGGTTGGTATCATTGCGCGTTTGCCAATTGCGTTGCAGCAGGAGATCAGCTCAAGATTTGTAGGTGATGGAGGCTTAATAGCGCTTGTGGTAGAGATTGTCGCGCTATTCGCTGTTGTGATGTTCACCATAATGATTGTTCAGGGAGTACGTAAGGTTCCTGTTCAATACGCAAAAAGAATAGTAGGAAGCAGACAATTCGGAGGAGTAAGACAATATATCCCGTTGAAAGTAAATGCTGCAGGTGTAATGCCAATCATTTTTGCGCAAGCTTTGATGTTTATACCAGCTACTATAACGGGGTTTTTTACCTCTCTGCAGAATACCTGGTTAATTCAATTCAGTGATTACACTTCATTGGCCTACAGCTTAACCTTTGCATTTCTCATTATCGCTTTTACATTCTTTTATACAGCGATAACCGTAAATCCTACACAAATGTCGGATGATATGAAGAAGAATGGTGGTTTTATTCCTGGGATTAAACCGGGTATATCTACCTCTTCATTTATCGATGATGTGATTTCAAAGATTACTTTCCCAGGAGCTATTTTTCTTGCGATAATAGCGATACTTCCTTCAATTGCTGTGAAGTTTGGCATTAAGTCTGAATTTGCTCATTTTTATGGAGGTACTTCTCTTTTGATTTTGGTAGGCGTGGTTCTGGACACTTTACAGCAGATTGAAAGTTATTTATTGATGCGTCATTATGATGGATTGATGAAGACTGGCAGAGTTACCGGAAGGACAGGGATTCCTGCACCGAGTGGTAGCGATGCGGTGATTTAGTAATTCAGGATGTCTAAAATCTATTACAAATCTCCTGAAGAGATAGAGTTGATAAGAGAAAGTTCTCTGTTGGTTTCAAAGACCTTAGCTGAGGTAGCTAAGATCATAGAGGCAGGAGTTACCACGAAGAAGCTAAATCAGCATGCTGAGACTTTTATGAGGGATCATGGGGCCATCCCCGCATTTTTGAATTATAATGGCTTTCCGTATTCGTTGTGCATATCGCCTAATGAACAGGTAGTACATGGTTTTCCAAGTGACTATGTAATTCAGGAAGGGGATTTAATTTCTGTAGACTGTGGTGTAATCAAAAATAACTACTATGGTGACTCTGCTTATACCTTTTCTATCGGAGAAATTAGTGATGAAAAACAAAAACTGATAGAAGTAACCAAGGAATGCCTTAAGCTGGCTGTGGAAAAAGCGGTAGTAGGATCCAGGATAGGTGATGTGGGCTTTGCTGTTCAAAACCTGGCGGAGAGCAACGGATTTGGTGTAGTTAAGGAGCTTGTAGGGCATGGTGTCGGCATAAAGCTGCACGAGAAGCCAGAGGTTCCAAATTATGGAAAGAGAGGGAGCGGGATTAAACTGGAGGAAGGGATGGTGATTGCCATAGAGCCTATGATCAATGCGGGTACTGCCGGGGTGAAATTTTGGTCAGACGGCTGGACTGTCACAACCAAAGATAACAGACCGTCGGCTCACTTTGAACACACAGTGGCGGTGAGAAAGGGAAAGGCTGATGTTTTATCCACGTTTTCGCTTATAGAAGAAGTTTTAATAAAAAAAAAGTAAATAATTAAAATTTTTTATTTAATTTTGCGTCCCTGTTTAACAGCAGCTAATTAAGTAAAAATCAATATTATATGGCTAAACAAGCCTCAATTGAACAAGACGGTGTAATAAAGGAAGCGTTATCAAACGCCATGTTTCGGGTAGAACTTGAGAATGGACATGAGATTATCGCTCATATTTCGGGAAAAATGAGGATGCACTACATCAAAATTTTACCGGGAGACAAAGTAAAATTAGAGATGTCGCCTTACGATTTGTCAAAAGGCAGGATTACTTATAGATATAAATAAAATGAAAGTTAGGTCATCAATTAAAAAACGTAGCGCTGATTGCAAGGTTATTCGTCGTAAAGGTAAACTTTACGTTATTAACAAGAAAAACCCAAAATTTAAGCAACGTCAAGGTTAAGAAATTATTGAAGTATGATTGGATTGAATGTACAGGTTACTCAATCTGTCGTTTAATCAAATAATCAAACATTTAGTACAAATATGGCAAGGATATCAGGTATTGATTTACCAAGAAACAAAAGAGGCGAAATTGGATTAACTTATATCTTCGGAATAGGTAGATCAACTGCACAGCGTATATTGACTGAAGCAGGTATCGATTTCAGCAAAAAGGTACAAGACTGGTCGGATGATGAATTATCAGCAATCCGTACCATTATCAACGACGGCGTAAAAGTGGAAGGTGCTTTGCGTTCAGAAGTTCAATTGAACATTAAACGCTTGATGGACATTGGTTGTTACCGCGGTCTGCGTCACAGGAAAGGTTTGCCTGTACGTGGTCAGCGTACTAAAAACAATTCTCGTACACGTAAAGGCAAGAGAAAAACAGTTGCGAACAAGAAAAAAGCTACTAAATAAAATTAGTACTGAATAATAATTATGGCTAAAAGTAAAAAAGTTACCAAAAAGCGTGTTGTTGTTATAGAGTCTGTAGGTCAGGCACACATCAATGCTACTTTTAACAATATCATTGTTACTTTGACAAATAACAACGGTCAAACTATTTCATGGTCTTCAGCAGGTAAAATGGGATTCAAAGGTTCTAAAAAGAACACTCCATATGCCGCAGGACAAGCTGCATCTGATTGCGGTAAAGTAGCATTTGACTTAGGTCTGCGTAAAGTAGAGGTTTTTGTTAAAGGCCCTGGTTCAGGTCGTGAGTCAGCAATTAGAACATTGCAGGTTTCAGGTCTTGAAGTAACGTCAATCAAGGATATTACCCCGCTTCCACACAATGGTTGCCGCCCTCCTAAGAAGAGAAGAGTTTAATTTATTAATTTTTAAAGCTAAGAGTCTGCAGCTTTAGGTTGCATGATACTTTAAAACAAAAAACAATGGCAAGATATACAGGACCGAAGTCCAAAATCGCGCGTAAATTCAGGGAACCAATTTTTGGTCCTGATAAAGTACTGGATAGAAAAAACTATCCTCCCGGACAGCATGGTGCTTCGAAAAGAAGAGGAAAGCAATCCGAGTACGCAGTACAGCTAATGGAGAAACAGAAAGTTAAATATACTTATGGTGTGTTAGAACGTCAGTTTCGTAACTTGTTTACCAGAGCATCTTCACGTGAAGGTATCACCGGAGATAACTTATTGCAGTTATTGGAAGCGCGTCTGGACAACACAGTTTACAGGTTAGGTATTGCTACAACACGTTCAGCTGCCCGTCAGTTAGTTAGCCATAAACACGTAACAGTTAACGGTGAAGTAGTAAATATTCCTTCGTATCAATTGAAGGCTGGAGATGTCGTTGCAGTTCGCGAGAAATCGAAAACTCTGGAAGCCATCACAAATTCTGTAGCTGGAAGGATAATCAATAAATTCAATTGGTTAGATTGGAATGCAAATGAATTGACTGGTAAGTTTTTGGCTTATCCAAATCGTGATGAGATACCAGAAAATATCAAAGAAAACCTTATAGTAGAGTTATACTCTAAGTAATATTTTTAGTTAACTGCCTATGGGCAGTTAACTTTCTTACGTTACATAATTTTAATAACGATCTAAAAACATTATAAATGGCAATTTTAGCATTTCAGAAACCCGATAAGGTAATCATGCAGAAATCAACAGATTTCGATGGTATATTTGAATTTCGTCCTTTAGAGCCCGGTTTCGGTGTAACAATTGGTAATGCCCTTAGAAGAATATTACTTTCTTCTTTAGAGGGTTATGCCATTACAAGTATTCGTTTTTCAGGGGTATCTCATGAGTTTTCTACGATTAAGGGGGTGGTTGAAGATCTAACTGAAATCATTCTTAATTTGAAACAAGTACGTTTTAAAAAAGTTGGTGATTCAGGTGATTCTGAGAAGGTTTTTATCGTGGTAAATGGCCAGGAACAGTTTGTTGCCGGGGACATCACCAAGTTCTCTAACAATTTTGAGGTTCTTAATCCTGATTTTGTTATCTGTAACATGGAGAAATCTGTTACTTTGGAGGTAGAATTGACTATAAATAAAGGACGCGGTTATGTTCCTGCAGAAGAGAATAAAATAAATGATGCTGTTGTTGGAGTTATTGCGATTGATTCGATCTTTACTCCTATGAAAAATGTGAAATACACAATTGAGAATTATCGTGTTGAGCAAAAAACAGATTATGAAAAATTAATTCTGGATATTTCTACAGATGGTTCTATTCATCCTGAGGAAGCATTAAAAGAGGCAGCCAAAATTTTGATTCAGCACTTCATGCTGTTTTCCGATGAGAACCTTGTATTGGAGTCTCAGGCTAAGGAAGAAACTAAAGAAGTTGATGAGGAGATTCTGCACATGCGTAAGATTCTAAAAACAGAATTGGTTGATCTTGATCTTTCGGTGCGTGCATTGAACTGTCTGAAAGCTGCGGATATCCGTACCTTAGCAGATCTTGTATCTTATGATGTAGCAGATATGTTAAAGTTCAGGAATTTCGGAAAAAAATCATTAACTGAGATTCAGGAACTTGTTAAATCTAAAAGCCTGTCTTTCGGAATGAACCTTTCTAAGTTTAAATTAGACGAGGAGTAACACATAAGTAAAATAACATATTGTTAATAGTATATAATTCCCTCAGATTAATCTCAAAGAGACGGTATATACTGAATAAATTTAAAAATGAGACACGGTAAAAAGATAAATCACTTAGGGAGAACAGATTCACATCGTAAAGCGATGCTGGCTAATATGGCTTCGTCATTAATTAAACATAAAAGAATTTCGACAACTTTAGCTAAAGCTAAAGCGTTGCGTACTTATGTTGAGCCAATTATCACAAAATCAAAAACTGATACGACGCATTCTCGCCGTATTGTATTTGGTTACTTACAGGATAAAGAAACTGTAACTGAATTGTTCCGTGATATTGCTGCTAAGGTTGCAAATCGTCCGGGTGGTTACACCAGAATTATCAAATTGAACAATCGTTTAGGTGATAATGCGGAGATGGCACTAATCGAACTTGTAGACTATAATGAAGTTTATGGTAGCGAAGCTGCATCTGCTGAAAAGAAAACTACTCGTAGAGGTAGAAGCAAAGCTAAGAAATCTGACGCTCCTGCAGCTAAAGAAGAAAAAGCGGCTGAAGTAAAAGCAGAAGAGATTGCTGAAGAAACTCCGGCAAACGAAGAAGCTGCACCTGAGACACCTGCTGTTGAGGAAACCAAAGAAGATAAAGGCGAATAATATATTCCCTGATTGTCATAAAGAAAACCCTGACCGGATCGGTTGGGGTTTTCTCTTTTTTAAAGATCCATTGTATATTGTTCTTCCTGCGGTCTGGATTTGAATTCTTTGAACAGGTTCCATTTCTTGCCATCATGCTTTAACAAGGCAAATTTATTTACGTCGAAGTTAACCCGGAAATGCTTTTTACTATAGGCTTGCATGATCTTCTCATAAACATGTTCCTCAACATCTCTGTAAGCAATCGTGACGTGCGGATTGATTGACCCCGGGCTTTCTTTTAAATAAGGCCTGATTTTAGTCGTTATGGTTTTGTGTAATGCTATAATCCCAGGGCTTTTATTGGCCCTGATAAATATGACCTTAGGAGGAAAGCCATCGTAGTCATGTAATTCCTGTCCAAATGACCTGAAGTTTCGGCAATGTTGAAGACTTGTTACTAACTTATTCTCCAGGGCTACACTTAGCTTGAAAGGGGGGATTAAGGTAATATGAACGGGAGGTTTAAGTGCACTGTATATCTGATAGTCTACCGAACACTGTTTTCTGATTTCATCAATGTCAGCACTAATTTCCGGAGGCGGTAGGATGGCAACAAAAAAAAGGGATTCCATAAAGCTAATTTACTATTCCTTTTCTAAATGGGTATCTTTGTAAGGTAATCAAATTTATGTCCAATCAACTCCATTTACAGCAGTTCAAAGATCAGCTGGCTGAAAGTATTTCCTCTAATGTATTTGTTAAAATTTCCCTTGGTAATTATCAGGGAAATGAGAAGGAATTAAAGAACATTTATGTTAGGAAAGTAAAGATCAAAAGAACAGATATGCTGTCGTTTACTTATCGTTACAAGACACGTGATATTATTAAGAATCTTTCGATAGATGAGGGGATCAACCTGATTGGTCATTTTACAAGTAATGATTTCAAAGTGGCAACACTATTTACTACAGAAAAAGAGGTTATTCTGGAACATGGTAAAAAGCAGCTGGTCTCTGTGCGGGAGCAAATGCTGAGTAAAGTACTTAAGCCAAATTTGTCACACAATAAGGAAAAGAAACGATTGATTCAACCAGTTGGAAAGCCCTATTTAGTTGAGCTGAAACTAACTGATTCCGAAGGAAACGTTTTTAAGAATGCTCAGGATAAATACAGGCAGATTAATCAATACATCGAAATTTTAAATAGCTTGATTAAAGAATTTCCGGCAGGAAGTATCAAACAGGTGGTGGACATGGGGTCGGGTAAGGGGTATCTTACTTTTGCACTTTATGATTATCTCTATCAGGTTTTGGCTGAACAAGTTAAAGTTACCGGAGTTGAGTATAAGGAAGACTTGGTCGGCTTGTGTAATGCTATTGCCAAGCAATCGGGATTCAAGCAACTGGATTTTGTTCAGGGAACTATAGAAAATTATGATGTTTCGAATATTGATTTACTAATTGCCCTTCATGCTTGTGATACAGCTACAGATGATGCCATATTTAAAGGCATTAAAGCCGCTGCCAAGTTAATTGTAGTGGCCCCATGTTGCCATAAACAAATCAGGCGCGAAATGGAAAGGAACAAGATTAAAAATGAAATGTCTGTGCTGACGAAATATGGAATATTTATGGAGCGGCAGGCGGAAATGGTAACTGACGGAATTAGAGCACTGATACTGGAGTATTTCGGCTATAAGACAAAGGTTTTCGAGTTTATATCTGATGCGCACACTCCCAAAAATGTCCTGGTTGTAGGCATTAAACCAATTAATCAGGAAAGCAATAAAATCCGGGAGACTAAAAAACTGTAAATAAAACAGAGGATTGCGGAAACGAAAGCATATTTCGGCATCGGCTATCATCATTTGGAAAGGCTTTTGGAACAGGAACAGCTGGTGTAAACGTTGTCTCTGTCATACTGTCACATTTTTGTAACAGCTTTCCGCCATAAATTTCTTTAATTATTATTACCGGGTGTGATTTTCTGCCAAAACTCAATTGGCACATTGCTTGTTAAACAGATATCAATAAAAGGATTTCATAACATAAATAGAGATAAATAGCATGTCAAAAATTATTGGTATAGACTTAGGAACAACAAACTCTTGCGTAGCCGTAATGGAAGGTAACGAACCTGTAGTTATAGCCAACAGTGAGGGTAAGCGTACTACGCCATCCATTGTTGCTTTTGCAGAAAATGGTGAGCGTAAAGTTGGTGAGCCGGCAAAACGCCAGGCGATCACTAATCCAACAAAAACAATATCTTCAATTAAACGCTTTATGGGAAGCAGCTTTGCTGAAGTCTCTAAAGAAGCGTCACGTGTGCCTTACAAGGTAGTTAAAGGTGATAATAACACACCGCGTGTAGAAATTGATGACCGGAAATACACTCCTCAGGAGATATCGGCAATGATCTTGCAGAAGATGAAGAAAACTGCTGAAGACTTTTTGGGGCATGAAGTAACAGAAGCGGTAATTACCGTTCCTGCATATTTTAATGACGCTCAGCGTCAGGCAACAAAAGAAGCTGGCGAGATTGCTGGTTTAACCGTTAAACGGATCATTAACGAACCAACAGCAGCTGCTTTGGCTTATGGCCTTGACAAAGCTCACAAGGACATGAAAATCGTTGTGTTTGACTGCGGCGGTGGTACACATGATGTTTCGGTATTAGAATTAGGGGATGGCGTGTTTGAGGTAAAATCAACCGATGGTGATACCCATTTAGGTGGAGATGATTTTGACCATATCATTATTGAATGGCTGGCAGTGGAGTTTAAAAGCGAAAATGGCATGGACCTGCATCAGGATCCAATGGCATTACAGCGTTTAAAAGAGGCTGCTGAGAAAGCTAAAATTGAATTGTCAAGCACAACTTCAACAGAGATCAATTTGCCTTATATTACTGCTGATGCGACCGGACCGAAACACCTGGTTAGAACATTGAGCCGTGCTAAATTTGAGCAATTGGCCGCTGATTTAATTAAGCGTACAATTGATCCTTGTAAATCGGCCTTGAAAAACGCAGGTTTGAAAACCAGTGATATTGATGAAATCATTCTTGTCGGTGGTTCAACCCGTATACCTGCAATTCAGGAAGCAGTTAAAGCATTTTTTGGTAAAGAGCCTTCTAAAGGAGTAAACCCGGATGAGGTAGTTGCTATTGGTGCTGCAATTCAAGGTGGCGTATTGACTGGCGAAGTAAAAGATGTATTGTTACTGGATGTTACCCCTCTTTCTTTAGGTATTGAAACTATGGGTGGTGTAATGACTAAGTTAATTGAAGCAAATACGACAATCCCTTCTAAAAAAGCAGAGACTTTCTCTACAGCTGCTGATAATCAGCCTTCGGTTGAGATTCACATATTACAAGGTGAGCGTCCTATGGCGGCTCAGAATCGCACGATTGGACGTTTTATCCTTGATGGAATTCCACCGGCTCCTAGAGGTGTTCCTCAGGTAGAAGTAGCCTTTGATATTGATGCAAATGGTATCTTGCACGTAAGTGCTAAAGATAAAGCTACTGGTAAAGAGCAAAAAATTCGTATCGAAGCTTCGTCTGGTTTGACTGATGAAGAGATCAAAAGAATGAAAGAAGAGGCAGAGAAAAATGCTGAGTCAGATAAAGCAGCTAAGGAAGAAGCTGAAAAGATCAACAGTGCTGATGCTTTAATCTTCTCAACAGAGAAACAGCTTAAAGAATTTGGCGAGAAAATCACTGAAGATAAAAAAGCACCTATAGAAGCAGGTTTGAAGAAACTTAAGGATGCACATGCTGCAAGAAATTTTGCAGATATTGACGCAGCTCAGGAAGAATTGCAAAATGCATGGAATGCTGCTTCTGAAGAAATGTATAAAGCTGGTCAGGAAGCCGGAGCCGGACAACCAGAAGGAGCGGCTGCCAATGGCGGACAAGCAAATGATGGTGGTGATAATGTTACCGACGTAGACTTTGAAGAAGTAAAAGACGACAAAAAATAGTCGTCCTTAAATTGATAAAAAGAAGGCCCCGGGTATATTACCCGGGGCCTTCTTTTTATCAATCGTTTTAGAACTTTAATTCCAAAGATTTTCCGGATACGTGCCGTCTTTTACAAGCTGATCTATGCTGTCCTGAACAAAAGGTTTATCTTCTTTGTAAGTTACTCCAAACCATTGATTGGCTGTAGGAATTACTTTAAAAGATGCAGTATCTGTTTTAACAAGATTTTCGCCTATCAGCGGGATAAAAAATTCAGCTTTTGGCTTTCCCTTATTTTCCAATGCAAAGATCCTGAACAGATCTTCAGTCAGTTTAAAGACAGCGGGAGTAAAGCCCCAGAAATTCATAGAAACAGGCGTTTCGAAATCTAAAGGATACTCAACCCCATTTTCCTCGTAAACAATAGCATCACCTTTTTTATAAACCTGGGTGCGTTCAGTGATCTCTTCTAAATATCCAGCCTCATTTGTTTTGCAGACACCGCGGGAAACAGAACCAAAGTCGGATAACGTTTTTCCGATTTGATAGCCGATTATAGAATAATTGCTGTCGGAAGCCTCTGCATTTAAGAAATCGACCATTTTCTTGAATGCATCAAAACCATAATAATCATCGGCGTTGATTACACAAAATGGTTCTTTGATTACTTTTCTTGCAGAAAGGATTGCGTGGGCAGTTCCCCATGGTTTTTCGCGATAGATTTCTTCTTCGATACCAAATTGCTTTAAGTCGAAGTTTTGGAATACATAGTCGGTTTCAATTTTACCACTCAGCTTAGGTTCAAATATGGCCTTAAAATTGTCTACAAATTCTTCTTTAATGATGAAGACCACTTTGCCAAAGCCAGCTTTTATAGCGTCATAAATAGAATAATCAATAATGGTCTCGCCGTTGGGGCCGAAGCCATCAATTTGTTTCATACTGCCGTAGCGGCTTGCCATACCGGCAGCTAATATTAGTAAGGTAGGTTTCATCCAATAAAAATAATGAATAGATTAATAATCAATGTAAACAGTAAATATTTTATGGAGCTAAAATACATTTTTTGATTTAGGTAAAGATAGTTTTTATTTAAAATCCAAATATACCTTTACCTCCGCTGTTTCTGGGTTTTTTACCTGTAAGCATGCCAAATAAGCCACGTACGATTTCTTTGCCGATCTGCCTTGTAATTGTAGCGCCCATTACCTTTTCGATGAGGCTTTTTTCGCCTTTGGTGGGTGCTTCTATCACTTCAGCCTGATTTTGTTCTTCCTGTTCTGACAATCTATCATTAACTCGTTTCGTGAGTATTTCGTAAGCACTTTCGGGATCAATGGTTTCCTGATATTTTGTGGCTATGGCACTCGATTGGACAAGGGCGTTATAATCTGCTGTCGTTAGCGACCCCATAATGGCTCTCGGCGGGGTAAGCATAGTTGCTGCAACTTCTGTTGGAATGCCTTTTTCGTTCAAAACTGTGATTAAGGCCTGTCCGGTGCCCAGTGAAGTCAGGATCTGGTCGATCTTATAAAAATCAGACCTTGGATAGGTATTCACTGTTTTTTTCATGGCATCGACATCATTTGGCGTAAATACCCTTAAAGCATGTTGTATTCGGTTGCCCAACTGAGATAAGACACTCTCCGGCACATCCGTTGGCGCCTGTGTACAAAAGAATACACCAATTCCTTTAGAGCGGATTAACCGGATAATGGTTTCAATTTGCTCTAAGAATGCCTTTGAAGAATTTCTGAAAAGCAGATGTGCTTCGTCAAAAAAGAACACCAGCTTAGGCTTGTCCAGGTCGCCGGCCTCCGGCATGCTGTAAAATATTTCTGCGAGCAGACTTAGCAGATAAGTAGAGTATAAAACAGGCTGATTCTGAACATCTGAGATATTTAGCAAGCTGATCATGCCTTTGCCGTCAACTTTCACAAAAAGATCTTCAATGTCAAATGAACGCTCACCAAACATGGCACCTAAACCTTGCTGTTCAATGGCAACAATTTTTCTTAGAATGGTACCTGAAGTAGCAGTTGATATTTTTCCGTATGTGCTTTTGATCTCTTCGGCACCTTCTTCTTCGGCCAGATAAGAGACCAATTTTTTAAGGTCGTTAAGGTCGATGACCGGCATCTTATTGTCATCTGCATATTTAAAGATAACTGCCAGCACTCCAGCTTGTGTGTCGTTCAGGTCGAGAATCTTTGCCAGCAGGATAGGTCCGAATTCCAAAACGGTAGCACGCATTTGTGCCCCAAGCTTACCCGACAGAGAATAGAGTTCAACCGGAAAGCCGGCTGGGGTAAAGAGTTTGTTTAATTGGCTGGCCCTATCCTCAATTTTAGGATTGACTGGACCGGCCTGGTTTAATCCGGACAAATCACCCTTTACGTCCAGCATAAATACGGGAACACCAGCATCAGACAATTGTTCAGCAAGTAACTGCAGGGTACGGGTTTTTCCGGTACCTGTTGCACCGGCCACCAAACCGTGCCTGTTCATCATATGGAGCGACAGGTTTACTTCAGCTTCGGCCAATACCTTGCCATCTAAAATACCTGCACCCAAATAAATATGAGGATCTGTCAGTTGGTAAGAGTCTTTAATTTTTTCTATAAATTTTGCTGATTGATCGCTCATAAGAAAACATTTTTTGTCACCAATATGGTAAAATATAGGTGATTATTTAGAATACCTGAAATCGTGATCTTTTTTAATGTTTAACAGGGAATGATAGATTAGACTGATCACATTGTCTACATCTTCCTTGTGGATCATTTCAACAGTCGTGTGCATATAGCGCAGGGGCAAGGAAATCAATGCAGAAGGAACCCCGCCATTTGAGTAGGCGAAAGCATCCGTATCTGTTCCTGTTGACCGGGATGATGCCTGGCGCTGGAAAGGAATTTTGTTCTTTTCTGCTGTTTCGATCAGCAATTTGTTCAGATTGGTCTGTACTGCCGGTGCGTAAGAAACAACCGGACCTTTACCGCAGGCCAGGTCACCCTGTGTAATTTTATTGATCATCGGGGTTGTGGTGTCGTGTGTAACATCGGTAATGATTGCCACGTGCGGTTTAATCCTGTCGGCAATCATTTCAGCACCACGTAACCCGATTTCTTCCTGCACTGAGTTAACAATATACAAGCCGAAAGGCAGTTTCTTTTTGTTTTCCTGAAGCAGGCGCGCCACTTCTGCGATCATAAAACCACCGGCCCTGTTGTCTAAGGCCCTGCCCACATAGTAACGATCGTTCAAAACCATAAACTCGTCTTCGTAGGTAATTACGCAGCCTACATGGACACCAAGATTCTCCACCTCTTCTTTGCTGGTGCAACCACAGTCAAGGAAAATATTTTTTAGTGCTGGGGCTTCTTCTTTTTCCCCGGCGCCGCGGGTATGTATGGCCGGCCATCCGAATACAGCTTTTATCATTCCTTTGTCAGTGTGAATATTCACCCGTTTAGAAGGTGCTATCTGATGATCAGAACCTCCATTACGGATCACATAAATAAGGCCGTCATTAGTAATATAATTTACAAACCATGAAATTTCATCGGCGTGAGCTTCAATAACAACTTTAAATTCAGCTTTAGGATTAATTACACCTACGGCTGTGCCATAGTTGTCGATAAAGCTTTCATCGATATAAGGTTTTAAATAATCCAGCCATAACTTTTGGCCCGGATATTCGAAGCCGGTTGGAGATGGATTATTGATATATTCTTCAAAAAACCGGAGTGATTTTTTAGTGACCACAACAACATGATCCCGCTTGTCTTCTTTCTTTTTAGCCATTATTCTGTTTTTATTGTAAGCAAATATATAAATCAGGAATTGAGCCTAAAGTTAATTATTAAGTTGTAACTCCATAATGACAAAGTCGATGCCATTGCTCCGCGACTGCCGGTCTGTTTCTTTAAAACCGAATTTGCTGTAAAAACCCGCGGCCGAAACCCTGGCGTTACACCATAATTTTTCGGCGCCTATATCCTTAACATAGCTGATGATATGTTTTAGCAAAAGCGTGCCGTACCCTTTGCCCTGTGCACCAACCCTGGTTGCAAGCTTTCTGAACTGGTAAACCGGGCCCACGTTAAATAAGGACACTACCGCGGTTAGCTGATCATTTGTGTATAATCCAAAATGTACGCCATTGACATCATTATCCAGTTTGATGGCGTCAAAGGGCAAATCAGGATACATCACCTCATGCCTGATGTGCCAGGTTAAATCAAATCTGATCTGTTCAATCTGCACTTGCTGCATAGCTAACCTTTAATTTTGTTGCTATAAAAGTTGTATATAAAAATATTCAGTATCACAACCAAAGCAATGCCAAGACAAAACAATGGCCATTGGCCTTTATCCCATAACCATAAACCCAATGCGGAGCCAATTGATGCACCGACAAAGCTAACGGACATAAATATGGTATTCAGGCGGTTCCGTGCTTCCGGTACCAGGGTGTAAATCCGGGTCTGGTTAGTTACATGGATGGCCTGCTGACCAATATCAATCAAAATAATGCCAGCGACAAAAAGATATAAATGACTTCCTGTAAAATAAAATGCAGCAATGCTGACCAATTGCAGAATCAGGCCTATAAGCAAATTTCGGCGCGGGTTCATGCCACTGCTCAGCTTCCCCACCAGGGGGGCGGCAAGTGCACCTGCGGCACCTGCAATACCAAATAACCCAATCTGTAAGGTTTGAAAACTGAAAGGGGGGTTGGCAAGGAACAATACCATCGTTGTCCAAAATGCACTTAAAATGGCAAAGGCCAAGAAATTGATGATTGAAGCTTCGCGCAAAACGGGCTGTGTTTTTATGTAATACCACATAGACAGCATGAGTGCCTTATAAGTACCATTAAATGTGGGTTTACTTTGTGGAAAACGCCTGGCCATCAAGAACAAAAGCAGTGAGCAAATGCCGGCAGCGATGAAATACATGGTTCGCCAACCCCATAAAAAACCTACGCTGCCGCTTATACTCCTTGAGGCCAGAATGCCGATCAGCAGACCGCTCATAATGATCCCGATTGTAGATCCCCGCTTTTCGTCGGAGCTGAGGTTCGCCGCCATTGGCAAAATAAGCTGGGGAATAATGGAACTTGCTCCAATCAATACACAGGCGATTTGTAACAACAGAAAGGTTTGTGAAAGGGCAGCGAGCAATAAAGCTGCAACAGCGAAGGAGGTTATGATTAGGATTTGTTTGCGGCGCTCAAACATATCCCCCAGGGGGACAATTAAAAACAGACCAAGTGCATAACCGGCCTGAGTCAGATAGCTGATCTTACCGGCATGGCTCTCCGTCAGGCCGAATTCCCTGGCGACAAGGATCACCAGAGGCTGGCAGTAGTAAATGTTCGCGACGATGAGGCCTGTGCAGAAAGCCATTAGTAAAATATCCGTACGACTTAATTTCATTATAAAGGGATATTTCCGTGTTTTTTCCTGGGAAGGCTAACCGCTTTATTTTCCAGCATTTTGAAAGCTTTTATCAGTTTATTCCTGGTTTGGGCTGGTTCGATCACTTCATCTACAAAACCCCTTTCCGCTGCGCGGTAAGGATTGGCAAATATGTCAGAATACAATTTTTCTTTCTCCAGCCATTTTTCCTGCGGATGTTCGGCAGCGGTAATTTCCTTTTTAAAAATAATCTCTGCGGCCCCTTTAGCGCCCATTACCGCAATTTCAGCAGTGGGCCACGCATAATTCAGATCGGCTCCTATATGTTTTGAATTCATTACATCATAGGCGCCGCCATAGGCCTTACGGGTAATAACAGTAATGCGTGGGACTGTTGCTTCACAGAAGGCATATAGCAATTTAGCTCCATTTGTGATGATGCCATTCCATTCCTGGTCCGTACCCGGCAAAAATCCTGGTACATCTTCCAAAACCAATAGCGGTATATTAAAACAGTCACAGAAACGAACGAATCTTGCAGACTTTATCGAGGCATTATTGTCAAGTACGCCAGCAAGATAGGCGGGCTGATTGGCAACAATACCAATGCTCCGGCCAGCTAGACGGGCAAAACCAACTACTATATTTTCTGCAAAATTCTTATGCACTTCCAGGAAGCTATCAGCATCTGCAATTTCAGCAATCACTTCTCTCACATCATAAGGCTGATTGGCATTTTCCGGCATCATTACATTCAATGCAGGCCTGGTTTCATCAGATGCCGTATACGGAAGCGGAGATGGTATTTCCTCGCAGTTCTGAGGCATGTAGCTCAAAAGTTTTTTTACATGGTTTATGGCATCCATCTCATTTGCGCAGGCAAAATGTGTCACGCCAGATTTCGTTGCATGTGCAGACGCACCCCCGAGGTCCTCCGAACTCACTTCCTCGTGCGTCACTGTTTTAACCACGTTTGGTCCGGTTACAAACATATACGAGGTATGTTCCACCATCAGGATGAAATCAGTAATGGAAGGTGAGTAAACTGCTCCGCCTGCACAGGGTCCCATTATTGCTGACAATTGAGGAATAACGCCTGACGCCTGAACATTTCTATAAAATATATCGGCATAACCACCCAGTGAAACAACCCCCTCCTGAATCCTCGCACCACCACTGTCATTGAGTCCGACCACAGGAGCCCCGTTTTTCATGGCCATTTCCATGATCCGGCAAATCTTTTCTGCATGAGTTTCGGAAAGAGAGCCTCCGAATACGGTGAAATCTTGTGAAAAAACATAAACCAAACGGCCGTTGATATTTCCATAGCCCGTCACGACACCGTCACCCAGATATTTTTCACGCTCCATCCCAAAGTCTGTACTGCGGTGGGTCACCATCATGCCGATCTCTTCGAAAGAATTCTCATCCAATAAAAAATGGATGCGTTCGCGTGCCGTGAGTTTGCCTTTTTTGTGCTGGGCCGCAATCCTTTCAGCACCGCCGCCGGCGTGAGCCATTTTAATTTTGTCCTGAAGCTGCTCTATTTTATTCCTCATTATTGAAAACTTTAAATAATTTACCAGCGGTATTGAAGCCTGGTTGTGAAAACATCATCTTTCAGATCGGCGGTATACTTTGGCAATTGTGTTGCGTCATTAGTCACATGCTCATTATATACAGTTAGTTTTAGCCGGGGGTTGATCGTATAGGTAAACCCGTAACCAAATGTACTGAACTTGATGTCACCTGCCGTAGTATTGTCAGCCACCCCTATTTCCGCCCCGCTTATCTTTTTGTTGGGATCATACACGTCGTATGCCGCTATTGCCGTAAATTTTGTTTTGGCAATCTTTTGGGTCAGCCAGAGATAATAACCCCGGAAAGTTCTCAGGTACAGATCTGTGGCAGGCTGCGCCGCGAAGCTGGTGCTGGCTGCGGGACCATTTACCGAGGAGGAAGCTGCAACTCCTGGCTGTGTTCCCTCAATATACTCCGCTTTGAATGTTGTTGCTCCAAAACTGTTGTCGTACTGCAACTGCAGATTCGCACCATAATAATCACGCCTGGCATTCCAGTCGATGTTTGCAGAATCAGTATGGTTTATATAACCGTTTCCTTCATAAGAAAAATAGGTTTCTGTATCACTGCGGACTGATCCTTTATATATTGAGCCTCCAAATCCAATGTGAAGTTTTCTATTGGCCAGACTGTCAAATTTAAGCCCCAGGTTGCCTACAATGTCCTTTCCTGAGTCATAATCACGTGCGTTATATCCACTTCCATTGATTACACCTACCTCTGCAGTCAGGAATTTAAACTTGCCTTCCGGCCGCAGAGTGATCATCGCCCCAATATCACGTTCCCTGGGCATCAGTGTTTGAAATATCCTGGCCCTTTCCGGAAAATCACGGTATCCCGACGAATAAACTATGGCGTGTCCAAAAGGGCGGTTAAACAAGCCGGCAGTAAATATCAGCACTTTAGAATCCGGCCTATGGAACTGGATGAAGGCATCCATTAGCTGGATCCCATTCTGGGTCGCATCAATTTGAAATACAATACTTGAGTATTTATCCGCTCTGTCAATTTTTAATCTGCCTCTTCTGATCATAAAGCGGTCTTTCGAGTTTTTGCCAAAATCACCGCCTGAGAAGGATAAAATGCCTTCTGACTGAGCTCTTTGATACTGGGTTTGCAGGTACCCTGTTATCGCAATCTCATGCGTGTCATAAGTTGAAGGGGCATTATTACTTTGTGCCAATAGTAGAAACGGATAAAGAAATATAACGGCTAGTACTGTTTTTTTCATATTTAGTTGTTACGGCAAAATTACTGTAATTGGCGCATTATCTCATAAAGGTTCTCTTTATTTAAACAGGAGAAAATATCCTGCAACAACTAAATTACATTTTTATTACAGGAGAATTTGCTAATTTCTAAGCTTTGGAGCTATTTTTGGAGTGTGTGACAAAAAATAGAAATACAATGTTCCTTAGGAAATACCGCATACTTATTGTCATGATCTTCTTAAATGTCTTTTTGGCAAAGATGATGATTTCCGGTGCGCCTGTATTTTTTAGTCACATCGACAAGGAAATTATGAATTCTGTGATCATGCAAATTGAGCTGGAGCACAGTGCTGACGGCGACGCCGGCAAGACAAAGGTAAAACTTTGCGATTACAAGGTCGATTTCCATTACGATTATTGCTTTACAACGACCTTAACCCAGGTTGGGATGAGCAACAGCTTTATAGACCATTTTAAGCGGTACGTCGATCCCTATCACCCTTCCGTACCTACACCCCCTCCTAACCGCTGCTAATTCATCAGGCATAAACCACCCGCATGGGACAGGTATGCATTTTAGGAATTAGTTGAAAACATTAAAACATAGTTTTATGCAAAGTGGGAACTCAGTCTTTTCGAGACTGGAAGTGAAGAAATATATATTAAAAAAGAATTTAAAGCGTGATCTGCCAGCCAGTATCGTCGTTTTTTTAGTGGCCTTGCCATTGTGTCTGGGTATAGCCCTTGCCTCAGGTGCCCCGTTATTTGCCGGAATTATTACCGGAGTAATAGGCGGCACAGTGGTAGCCAGTTTTAGCGGGTCTCAACTGAGTGTCAGCGGACCAGCAGCCGGACTAACTGCCATAGTGCTGGGGGCAATAGGTACCCTGGGCGGTTACCAGACTTTTTTATTGGCGGTTGTTCTGGCGGGAGTCATACAACTTTTATTGGGATTGTTAAAGGGAGGTACTATAGGCAACTATTTTCCTTCCAGCGTGATCGAGGGAATGCTTGCAGCTATCGGGCTTACACTGATCCTCAAACAGCTGCCCCATGCACTTGGCGTCGATTCAGATTTTTTTGGTGATGAGAGCTTTTTGCAGGGAGATGACAGAAATACTTTTTCTGCAATCAGCAATGCTGCAAACCATTTCGGGCTGGCGGCGATTGTCATCAGCGCCCTGTCCATTGCGATTTTGCTCATTTGGCCAAAATTTAAGAAGTTAAGTGTTATTCCGGCACCATTGATGGTAGTGATTTTAGGAATTTCCCTGAGTTTATTGTTCCAGAATACGCCATATGCCCTTGAAGCCAAACATATGGTAGAAATACCCGTTGTCAATGGCTGGTTAGAATTTATGGGCTTGTTTACGACACCCGACTTTTCTCAAATAGGTAATGGTAAAGTTTGGGTTGTTGCTGCGACAATAGCCGTAGTGGCCAGTTTAGAAACCTTATTGAGTATTGAAGCGGTTGATAAAATAGATCCGATTAAAAGGGTTTCGCCGACTAACCGCGAACTGATGGCACAGGGAACAGGTAATATTGTGAGCGGTCTGATCGGCGGTATGCCCATGACCTCTGTTATAGTGCGCAGTTCAGCCAACGTAAATGCGGGCGGCAGAACCAAAATGTCAGCTATTTTCCACGGGTGCTGGTTACTTTTATCTTTATTATTTATCCCAGGTCTGATAAATATGATACCTTTGGCATGTTTAGCTGCAATACTCTTGGTTACAGGTTATAAACTTACACGCGTCGCTTTATTTAAGCACATGTATCATAAAGGATGGGATCAGTTCATTCCATTTGTCATTACCATTGTTGCCGTACTGCTTACCGATCTCTTGAAGGGCGTCGCCGTTGGTATGCTGTTTTCTATATTCTACTTGTTACGCACCAACATGCGGAATCCTTTCTTTTACAAGATACAGGAAGATGGTGATAAGAAGAACATCAGGATCAAACTGGCGGAAGAAGTATCTTTCTTAAACAAAGCCGCCATTCAGGTCGTACTGACCAAAATTCCTAAAGAAACCAATGTCATCATTGATGGCTCAAACTCCCGGTATATAGATCCGGACGTGCTGGAAACTATCTTTAATTATAAGCACAATGCTTATACTAAAGGGATTATCGTGACCTTAGAAGACATAAAAAAACAGTATACTGTGCCAAGGCTGAACAGTAAATCTATTGAAGAAATTAATAATTAAATTATTATGTGCGCAAAATTAGAAAAACAACATACAGATCAAATTACATACGAAGGATTATTGCAGGGAAATAAAGACTGGGTAGCAAATACCCTGAAGGAAGATCCCGATTTCTTTAAGAGGTTATCTGCCGGTCAGACACCACCAGTACTGTGGATCGGATGTTCAGACAGCCGGGTCCCGGCCAACCAGATCACCAATACCATGCCTGGTGATATCTTTGTACATCGAAACATTGCCAATGTGGTTACCCATACTGATATGAACCTGCTGAGCGTACTGGATTATTCAGTGAACGTACTCAAGGTAAAACACATCATAGTCTGCGGTCATTATGGCTGCGGTGGTGTAAATGCGGCCCTGGGAGACAAACAGGTAGGTCTGATTGACAACTGGCTGAGGAATATTAAAGATGTTTACCGTATGCATGAACGTGAAATGTCAACCATTAAAGATCCCCAGAGGAAATCTGACCGATTGGTGGAGCTCAATGCAATAGAAGGGGCCGCAAATATCATGAGTACATCCATCGTGCAAAATGCATGGGCAGCCGGGCAGGAACTTTCCGTGAATGCATGGGTTTATAGTTTGTCTACGGGTTTGATTAAAGACTTAAATGTTAGTGCCTCAAACGCGGATGATGTATCGCCGGTGTTTAAAATGCAGGCTGGAAAATAATATAGTATCCAAATGAAAAAACTCCCGGCGATATCGCCGGGAGTTTTTTATTGTCTCATTTTTGTATTTAATCCTCCACCAAAAAAGGATACCTGTAATCTTTAGGCGGATCAAAAGTTTCTTTGATGGCACGTGGAGAAACCCAGCGCAGAAGATTGATCATAGAACCTGCTTTGTCATTTGTCCCAGAACCTCTGGCCCCGCCAAATGGCTGCTGGCCTACTACCGCTCCCGTACACTTATCATTGATGTAAAAGTTGCCGGCCGCATTTCTCAAACGATGGGTTGCTTTCTCAATGGCATAACGGTCCTGAGCAATAAAGGCACCTGTCAGGGCATAGATAGAAGTTGAGTCAACAATATCCAATACCTGATCAAAATCTGCATCATCGTAGATATAAACTGTTAAAACGGGGCCGAAAAGTTCCTCGCACATAGTGGTATACATCGGGTCTTTAACGACAAGAACAGTTGGTTCGATAAAATATCCTTTAGATTTGTCATAACCTCCGCCAGCAATAATTTCCACTGAAGCATCTTTTTTTGCTTCATCTATATATTTGGCCAGTTTATCAAAAGAATTCTCATCAATAACAGCATTGATAAAATTGCTGAAATCTTCAGTTCCGCCCATTTTAAAGGTAGCCAGGTCGCGTTGCATGAACGCTTTTATCTTAGGCCATATGCTCTTTGCGATATAAACGCGTGAGGCAGCAGAACACTTCTGTCCCTGGTATTCAAAAGCGCCCCGAATGATAGCCGTGCTGGATGCTTCCGCGTCAGCTGAACCATGTACCAGGATAAAGTCCTTGCCGCCAGTCTCACCAACTATACGCGGATAGGTTTTAAACTTATGGATGTTGTTGCCAATGGTTTTCCAGATGTTCTGAAATACTCCTGTAGAGCCTGTGAAATGGATTCCTGCAAAATCAGGGTGACTAAAGATCACGTCACCGGCATCAGGACCGGATACATAGACCAGGTTAATCACTCCATCCGGCAAACCTGCTTCTTTAAAGATCTGCATCAGTACATTGGCAGCAAAGATCTGTGTATTTGCAGGTTTCCATACGACCACATTGCCCATCATTGCGGCAGAGGTTGGCAGGTTTCCTGCTATGGCGGTAAAGTTAAAAGGTGTAAGCGCAAACACAAAGCCTTCCAGCGGACGCTGTTCCACGCGGTTCCATGAACCTTTTGGTGAAACGGGAGGCTGCTGCTTGTAAATGTCACACATATAGCTCACGTTGAAACGCAGGAAATCGATCAGCTCACATGCAGAGTCAATCTCTGCCTGGTAAGCATTTTTACTCTGGCCAAGCATTGTCGCCGCATTCAGTTTATAGCGATAAGGTCCCGCGATAAGATCCGCTGCTTTTAGAAATATCGCTGCCCGATGTTCCCATGCAAGATTTTCCCAGTCAGTCTTGGCCGCTAACGCTGCATCAATTGCCTGTAATATATGGGTTTTGTTACCCTTGCTGTATTTACCGAGCACATGCTGATGATCATGCGGAGGAGTAGTAATACCTTTATTGTCGGTATGCACTTCCTTACCGCCTATAAACATTGGCATGTCAATTTGTTTGGAACGGGCATCGGCTATCGCTGCCCTCAAAAGTTCACGTTCTTTACTCCCCGGAGCGTAAGCCAAAATAGGCTCATTAACCGGGACAGGTACGTTAAAAAATCCTTTAAGCATGTTATGAATAATTGTTTTGGCAAAGATAAGTAATTATTTTATTGTTATTTTTGAGTCCTGCTCATGATAAAATACCTGCGGTTATTGTTACTTCCGTTTTCAGTCCTATATGGGATAGTTGTCCTGGTGAGGAATATACTATATGACACCGGCATATTCAAATCCGTTCGCTTTGAAATTCCTGTCATATGTGTCGGCAACCTCGTCGTAGGCGGCTCGGGCAAAACCCCGGTAACGGAATACCTGGTCAGCTTACTGGATGATAAACGCATTGCCATACTCAGCAGAGGCTATGGCCGCAATACCAAAGGGTTTATTGTTGCAGACCAAACCGCCACTGCAGAGACCATTGGTGATGAACCCATGCAGTTTTATACCAAATTTCCTAGGGTTACCGTTGCGGTTTGTGAAGACAGGGTCAAGGGCATTGATCTGCTTAAAGCAGATCATGACCTGGTCATCCTCGATGATGCCTTTCAGCACCGGGCTGTAAAACCCGGATTTAGTATTCTGCTTTTCGAATTCCAAAAACTGCTGAGCTGGCAGTTTCTTTTGCCGGCTGGCAATTTACGAGAACCATTTTTCGGGTATAAAAGAGCAAATGCTTTGCTGGTAACAAAGGCTCCTTTGGAAACCGCTCCCGGACAAAGGCTACAATGCGGGCGCAAATTTAACGACGAGGCAAAAGAGAACTTGTTTTTTTCCGGACTTGCCTATGGTCAGCTTGTTCATTTGCTGTCAGCTGAGGTAAAACCTTTACAGGACATTTCTGCGGATACAACCATCTTCCTGCTCACCGGCATTGCCAACCCCCGGCCCCTGGTAGCCTACCTTGGGCAGTATAGTCAGAAAATCTGTCATTACGATTATTCGGACCATTACAATTTCAAACCGCAGGACATTAAAAGGCTAATCAGTACGTTCAATCAAGACCCTTCAGCGGATAAATTGATCATTACCACTGAAAAAGATGCACAGCGTTTGAGAAGTAACGTATTAAAAGAATTACTTTTAAATTTGTCGGTATTTTATTTACCGGTTAAAATAGCTTTGCAACATGAAGATAAAGCTACCTTTGACCAAAAGATCTTAAACTATGTTTCAGGCACTTCACGAGACCGTTGAATATATAAAGCGAAAAACAGATAATTTCCAGCCGGAGATAGGAATAGTACTGGGTACCGGGCTGGGTGGTCTTGTCGGCGATATTGAAGTAGAATACAGCCTGATGTATTCGAATATTCCGAATTTCCCGATCTCTACACTAGAATTCCATTCGGGTAAGCTCATATTCGGCAAGCTTAAGGGAAAGAAAATAGTGGCCATGCAGGGCAGGTTGCATTACTACGAGGGTTATAGCATGCAGCAGATCACTTTCCCGATCAGGGCCATGAAAGCATTGGGTATTGCACATCTTTTTGTCTCCAATGCTGCCGGATCTTTAAATCCTGAATTCAAAAAGGGAGACCTCATGGTCATTTGTGACCACATCAACCTGCAGCCCGAAAGTCCGTTGAGAGGGAGTAATGACTCGGACATGGGGCCGAGATTTCCGGACATGAGCCAGCCATATAGCAGAAAATTGATAGAAACGGCGTTAAATATTGCCAAAGATCACAACATTAATTGCCATAAAGGCGTTTACATTGCCGTAACAGGCCCAAATCTTGAAACTAAAGCTGAATACAATTACCTGCGCATCATTGGTGGCGATGCTGTGGGAATGAGTACTGTGCCGGAAGTAATTGTGGCCAACCACATGAGTATACCTGTGTTTGCAATTTCAGTCCTTACAGATGAAGGTTTTCCCGAAATACTTCAACCGGTAAGCCTCGAAGAAATACTGGAGACCGCAAGTGCAGCAGAACCAAACATGACAAAAATATTGAGCCAGTTAATATCAACCTTATAATGCGCAGAAACATTGTCCTATTCCTTTTCTTTCTTTCCATCCTTAGCAGCGGAAGACTGTTCGCTCAGGATTTAAAGACTACCGTTAATGAAAATAAGGAACTGGATTCACTGCGAAAGCAGGAAGAAGAAGGTAAAGATTCGATTATTTTTACTTCCAGGTTCATCAGGTATACCACGCTGAGGCTTACAAAGGACAGCATTCAAACGCTGGCATTGGATACCACCTTAACTGGTTTTCATAACTTTAGTGTGCTGGTACAACCCAAAAGGCCTACGATCAGCACAGGCAATCTCGGTCTGTCCCAAATGGCACTACTTTTTGAGCCATCAAAAACCATTGGTTTTGACCCGGGTTTTCATACACTCGATATTTATGCCATGACACACGAAGATGTCAGGTATTACCAGGCCCGGGCACCCTTCACCAGTCTTTATTATGTCAGCGCCGGAGAGGTGGAGCAGGTATTCAAAGTTATCCACTCCCAAAACATCAAGCCCAACTGGAATATAGGCGCCAATTTTAACAGGATCGGGGCAAATGGTTTTTACCGGCGCCAGCGTGGTGATCACCTGAACGGGGCACTGTTTACCTGGTTCCAGTCGCCGAGCAAAAGGTACAATTTATGGGCAAGTGGTGTCTTTAATACGCTAAAAGCCCAGGAAAATGGATCCATATATAATGAAGAAATTTTTTCATCAAGTAATCAAAGTGAGGACAATAGCGCCATTGCGACAGACAGGCAGGCCGAAGCCATCAGGCTGACCAGTGCCAAAAGGCTCTATCGTCAAAGTTCCTTTATGCTCAAACAAACCTATTTCGTAGGCCGTATAGACAGTACTGAACAGGAGATCACCCAAAAAATATTACCTACCAATAAAATTGCCTATACATTGAAATATGACGCCAATTCTTACGACTTTCAAAAAGACGAGACAGATGACCTTTCTGTAATTCCGCAAGGAGCATCAGATCCGGCATATACCAATGACAGCACTTCCTACCGCCGGATACAAAACGAATTTATATACAGTTTCTTTTTGCGTGCCAAATCGAGTACCATCATCAAGAACGAACTGAAACTGGATGCAGGTATCAGGCATGAATTTTATAAATATAATCAGTCCGTGCTTTACCGGGATACGGGCAGATATTACAATTACAACGCGACCTTTCAGAACGTTACTCTTCTCGGTTCTGCCGGATACAGGTTTAGCAACCGCATAGATCTGAATGTGGACCTTCAGCAGATCTTTCAGGGCAGGAATACAGGTGATTTTCTTTACGAGGCCAAAAGTAATGTGCTGCTCAGCAAATCAGTAGGGCGTATTGTTTTAGGTTCATACTTTCAAAACAAATCCCCTGAAGAGATCTATAACCGTTATTTTGGTAACCATTACAATTGGATCGGCGATGGAAAAGGGAATAGTTTCGATCGAACGAAGACCATTAACCTTTCTTTCAACTATCTTAATGAACCGCTAAAACTCGATGCGAAGGCAGAATATTACCTGATCACCAACTATCTGTATTTTACAGAGAACGGCGAGATTGCCAAAGGTATATTGCCAGCACAACTGGACGGCAGCGTCAACCTGCTCAAAATTTCCCTGGGCAAGAAATTTACCTATCGCAAGTTCAATCTGGACAGCTACATAGTCTATCAAAAAACAGATAATCCGGGTAAGCTCCGCACGCCCGAGATTTATACCTTCAACAGTTTTTACCTTGATCAGACCTTCTTTAAGGTGTTAAAGACCAATATTGGATTCGATCTTCGCTACAATACTTCCTACCAGGCATATGCTTACTCTCCGGCAGCCGGGCAGTTTTATATCCCTTTAGCAGAGAATACCCATTCATTTAATACCGAGCCCGTTGTCGACGTTTGGGTCAAAGCCAGCTTAAGAAGGGCAAATATATTCGTCAAATGTGACTACGTAAACCAGGGCCTTTTCTCAAAAGGATATTATACTGTTGACAGGTACCCAATGCAAGACCGGCAGCTGCTGAAATTCGGAGTCAGCTGGAATTTTTACGATTAAAGATCTAGGTCTTCTGAGGCTTCTTTTTGGCGGCCACAAATAATACATTATTTAATATCAGCCTGTAACCGGGTGAATTTGGATGCAGGTTCAGGTCCGTCGGCGGATCCCCAACCTGGTGCTGGTAATCTTCAGGATCGTGGCCTCCGTAAAATGTAAACTGACCTTTGCCGATTTCTCCATTCAGATAACGCACTTCTTCTGCGCCCTTATTTTCTCCCAGTACGGTCACACTAGGTTTTACCAGGCTCTTTTTAAAAGCCGTAGTCTGACCCATAAACCCCTTTATCACTTTATCGTGGTTTTGGGTCAGCATTGTAGGCACGAGGTCCCATTTGGCAGAAAAATCAAATAATGTAAAAAAATCACTGGACTGGATCAGGGTTCTGTTCTGGGTTACATCAATATTCGAAAATTCATAGTTGCCCGGATTGATGTCCAGTTTAAAATCTTTGAATGCAAGCGTTTTGCTGAAGTCAATTTTAGACTGGGCCATGGGATCTGCGGCGTCACCATCAAACATACTTTCACAGATGTCTACGCCTTCGGCACTCAGGGCAATGTCAAAGCTGTCTGTACCCGAACACATGGCAAAGAGAAAGCCGCCACCCACGCAAAATTCCTTTATCCTTTTAGCCACCTGAAGTTTCATTTCCGAAACTTTCTTAAATCCATTTTTTTTGGCGGTCGCTTCCTGATTTTTTACATCGTCCCGGTACCAGGCCGCATTTCTGAATGAACTCCAGAACCGCCCGTACTGACCTGTAAAATCCTCATGATGAAGGTGCAGCCAGTCATAACCCGTCAGTTTATCTTTCAAAACCTCATCGTCATAGATCACATCATATGGGATTTCAGCATAAGTGAGTACCATTGTTACCGCATCGTCCCATGGAAGTTTGCTTTTTGGGGAGTACACCGCAATCTTCGGTGCCTTTTCCAGTTTTACCATTTCCATATTCACCTGCGGGTCACTGATCTCGTTCAAGATACCCGTTACTTTTCCGTCCGCAAGCACCTGGTAAGAAACACCCCTGGTTTTGCATTCATCTTCTATGGTCTTATTGTAGCCGATCAAAAAGCTCCCGCCTCTGTAATTGAGCAACCAGCTTACATCAGCAGTTTGATTGATACTCCAGTAAGCAATCCCATAAGCTTTCAAATGGTTCTTCTGATCTTCGTCCATATAGATCAGGATCGATGAAGCTTTGACAGTCAGTGTGATGGTGAACAATAAACAGATGAGCAATACTTTCTTCAAGGTCGTGTCGTTATGTGGTAAATATAACTAAGTAAACGTTTTTTTTTCAAAAATATTGACGAATGCTAGCGCAGTTTTACTAAGTTTGGCCTTTTACAAAAAAATACCATGAGCAAAGCAATAATTAAAACAGAGAAAGGTGACATGACTGTCGAGTTTTACGAGCAGGATGCACCAATAGCAGTAGCTAATTTTAAAAAACTGGCAGCTGAAGGATTTTATGACGGCATTACATTTCACAGGGTGATCCCTAATTTTATGATCCAGGGAGGATGTCCGAATTCTAAGGATCCTGCAAAAGCACATTTGGCAGGTACCGGCGGTCCGGGTTATAAAATTGATTGTGAGCTGACTGGGGAAAACCAGTATCATGACCGCGGTGTGCTTTCTATGGCACATGCCGGAAGAAACACAGGCGGCTCACAATTTTTCATCTGCCACAGCAGGGATAATACTGCTCATCTGGACAGAAATCACACCTGTTTCGGTAAAGTCGTAGAAAATGTAGATATTGTAGACGATATCAGACAAGGAGACAGGGTTTTAGGAATAGAAGTAATAGAAGATTAATATGAATTTAAGAGGAATAGTAGCGGTATCTGGCAGACCAGGCCTATTTAAGTTGGTAGGTCAAAATAAAGGCGGATACGTACTTGAGAGCCTTGATGCTCAAAAAGTTAAAATTGTGGCCAACATTACTACCACAAAACTTGCTTCTTTAGAAGACATTACGGTTTACAGTCAGGAAGACGATCTTAAGCTGGTGGATGTACTCACAAACATCGCCGCAGTAAAGGGAGATGTACCTGATGCAAAATCAGACGGAGCTGATTTAAAGAAGTTCTTTGAAGAGGTAGCCCCTGATCATGACCGTGAAAAAGTATATACTTCAGACATGAAGAAGATCGTAAGCTGGTACCACCTGCTAAAAGATCTTCCGTTGTTTACTGAAACCGCTGTGGCAGGATCAGAGCAAGAAGGAATAAAAACAGAAGAGAAACCGGAGAAAAAGCTGAAAGCTACACCAAAACCTGCCAATGCAAAGGCTCCGGCTAAAACGGCACAGCCCGCTAAAAAGGCAAGTATGACAAGTAAAAAAGGGGTTTAAGACCCCTTTTTTTATTTAATAAAGTTGTCATAAAGAATATTGACTGTAGTGGCCAGCAAGTCATTAAAGCCATTGGTATAAGTATCCCTGCATCCGTTGGTGATTACCACAAATCCGAATTTTTCATCCGGCTGAAAGAACATGGTACTGAATAGTCCATAAGCAGAGCCCGTATGCCCTTTCATTATTTTACCAGGTATTAAGCTGTCCACAGTGCGTATGGCCAGTCCATACCCTTCCTCATCTGATATTTTGGTTTGCATGGTCACAGCACTCTTTTTTGAAAGGACCCTTACTCCATTGTATTCCCCTTTATACATGTGCATGGTCATGTACCTTGCCAGGTCGGAGGCAGAAATCTTCATTCCCCCGGTAGGCGATAGTATCGGGGTACTGTAACCCATTACATAATTTTTAAGTTCTTCCCTTCTTGGCGCATAAGCCATTGGAGCAGCAGTGAATTTTTTGGAAACAGTATCATATTCATAAAGTGTCGTAAATAAGCTGTTATCCAGGGAATCCACACAATATCCGCCATATAATTTCAGAGGGTCAAGAATGTGGTGTTTTACATACTGGTCAAACCGTTCACCTCCCAGGTTTTCTATGACCGTACCTATCATGTTATAATTCAGGTTGCAATACTGATAACCTTTGCCGGGCTCATAGCTGTTATAGCATTTTGTCCAATCCGGATTTTTAGCAGGGTTGATCACATCCAGGTTAAAATATCCCTGGCTGTCATTTATGCCTGATGTGTGCGACATCACCATTTTAAGGGTGATCACAGTTTCGGGATACTTAGGATTACGTACTTTAAAGCCCACAAGCTTGCTGAAGTCATCAGCTAATGAGAGCTTCCCCTTTTCCACAAGCTGCATTACAGACGTGGCCGAAAATGATTTTGAAATGGAAGCTATTCTAAACAAGCTGTTTTCGTTTAGCGGGGTATTGCCTTCTATGTCCTTCAGCCCAAAAGAATGCGTATAAATAATCTTGCCTTTCTTCACCACCGCTACCGAAAGGCCAACAGCATCGTACTTTTTAATGGCTTCCTGTATTTTCGTTTCAGCCGCTGCAGACTGTGCAAAGCTGCGGGCCGAGGCGGAGACTAAAAAAAATACCAGGAGGTATTTTAAGGATATCATTCTGGTCATGGCATTTATTGTTTTATATACGTTTATATCCCGGCAGCAACAGCCTTCATTTTGGCCAGGCCGGTTTTGGCAACCAGCAGGGCGTCCTGAGCATAATAGCTTTCGTTAAATACTTCGAGAGACAATATTACCGGTTTATCCGGATTTTTCAGGATTTTCAACATTTGTTTGAGCGGGGCAATGCCATCTCCCGGATAGATCCTGTCAGGTTCTGATATTTTAGCGGGAGCTATATCCGACGGATAATCGTTAATATGAAAGACTTCTATCGCGTGCCTGCCCACAAAAGACAAGCTCTCCGGGTCCGAACCACCTTTGAAAATGTGAAAAGCATCTAAAAGCACGCTCGCGTCTTTGTGCCCGCTTTCTGTAGTTATATACAGTACATGGCTAATTTTTTTCAGGTTTTCCGAACCGCCCCACATTTCCGCCAGCGGCTTAACACCGGTCTGCCTGCCCATTTGCAGAACGGTAATGTAGCGTTCTGTAACGGCATTCAGATCAATCAGCGGCAGCGCAGTAGCGCCCATCGGAGGTGCAGCTATACGTTTGCAGCCGATCTTTGCCAGCAATTCCATTTCTCCCTGCAATTGTTTGAGGGCGGTTTTCCTGATGAGCTCATCATCGGCTATCCATTTGGCAAATCCAATGGCATTCTCAACCGTAATCCCAAGGTCATCAATGATCTTTTTGGCCTCTGCCGTTGAGCCGCCATTTTGCAGGTAGGTCTGAAAAGTGTCTATCCAGATCTCGACTGAACTGAAGCCTGCCTTTGCTGCCGTTTGCAATTCTCTGATAAAGCCAAGTTTTTGACCCCTTATGGTACTCATGTTTAAGGAGAATTTAAAGCTTGCCGCGGGGGTCTTCTCAGCAGCAGCATTAGAAACAGGGACCTTCAATAGGGAAGCTCCGGCAGTTAAGCCGATTGTTTTTAGTGCCTGCCTGCGGCCTGGCAATGAAATGGACATAATATGGCTTTTCTTTATGTAAACTATTAATGCAGAAATATAACAGTTTTTAAAGAAAATACCACAACAATATAAAGGCAATGGCAGAAATAACAATAGCTATAATATAACTCAAACGGTCTTTCTTCTTGTCACTTTTAAACTTATAGTTTCTTTTAAAATCACTTGGTAGTTGCATAATGCCTCCTTTTTATATAATGATGATGGCTGGAACAGAATTCCATAAATTCACTCATGATGATAGGGTTCCCCCTTTAAGATACTAAAAGCCCTGTAAAGCTGCTCTACAAAAAACAACCGTACCATCTGGTGGGAAAAGGTCATGTCTGAAAGAGATATACTGCCATTTGCCCTTTTATAGATAGGTTCGTCAAATCCGTACGGTCCGCCTATCACAAATATCATCTGCTGAACACTTCCGATCATTTGTTTGTTCAGGAAATTGGCAAACAGCACCGAAGTATATTTTTTGCCTTTCTCATCCAGCAGGATCACCGTGTCGGTGTTGCCAACATGCTTCAGGATCAATTCTCCTTCGCGGCTTTTCTGCTGTGCCATGCTTAAGTTTTTGGTGTTTTTGATCTCAGGAATAACGGTGATCTGGAATCCGATATAATGCTTGAGCCTGCCCAAATATTTATCTATCCCTTCAATCAAGTACCGGTCTTCAGTCTTGCCTACTACAAGTAATGTTATCTTCATCAATTACAGTTTTTACCCGCCATTAGATTGCTATCTTTACGCACGCTGCTCCCTTTGACAGGAATTGCTCCGGGCTGAGCAGTTAAATTTAACAATCGCATCAAATATAATGGTTAAAACAAGAGAAAGTATTTTAGCGGCTTATCAAAATCACATACAGATTCAGGAAACACTTATAATAGAACTTAAAAGCAAATTGAATCGCATTTCCCTGTCAAGGCTGGGCGCTTTCATTGCGGAAATATTGATCGTTGCGCTGATTATCAGTGAGGGTTACCACTGGGTAATGGGCGTGCTCCTGTTGGGACCTGTCCTTTTTTTCCTGGGATTGGTTAAGCGGCAAAGCATAGTTCAGGAAGCACTCAATTATGCAGAAAAGCTGCTGTTTGTTTTTAAAAATGAAGCGAAGCTCATGCTGACTGGTCAGCAGCAATATAACAACGGTATCGCTTTCGCCTCAGAATCGCATCCCTATGCTTCAGATCTGGACATCTATGGTCCGGGCTCGCTGTACGCTTTGATTAACCGGTCTAATACAATCACCGGAATGAAACTTTTAGCGGAGCGGTTGAGCAGCCCCTGCCAGGCCGGAGAATTGCTGGAGCGTCAGGCGGCTATTGCCGAATTTAGAGATCACATTGAGGATACCTTTCACTTCAGGGCAGGCTTACAAAATCATAAACCGGAACAATTGGAAATGCTGAAGTATAAGGTAGAACACCAAATGCCGGGACAACTGGCATTTATCCAAAGTAAACTACTTCGTCTTTATACCCAAATCGCGCCTGTGATTGCCATTGGTTTATTGGTGGTTGCCATCGTCAATGGCGGGGTATGGTGGCAAGTGTTTACTTTAGATTTCCTGCTGAATCTTTCGATGGTATTTTTTTACCGAAAGGGAGTTGTGGGTATTTATCAGGGTTTTGGCAAAAGCGCGAACATGTTCAATGCCCTGTCGGGCACCGTAAAGTGGACCAGAACTGTGAAATGGAAAAGCCCTTATATCAATAATTTATTTGGTGCGGAAGTGGGAGATCTCTCCCTGAGTGCGGAAATCAAACAGCTTTCTAAAATCGTGGATGCGCTGGACGCCGGGTTGAACTTGATTCTAGCGCCAATATTGCGTGGGTTTTTGCTCTGGGATTTCCGCTGCGCCATGCAATTGGATCGCTGGCATAAGCGGTCTGCCGGCAGCTTGCTGAGGGTGTTGGAAACGATCAGTCATTTCGAGGAAATTATCTCATTTGCTACCCTTGCCCATAACCAGCCGGACTGGACTTTTGCTGAGATTAAGAAAGAGTTCCATTTGAACACCGAAGCCATGGGCCATCCGTTAATCCCCGGGCATGTACGCGTGCTGAATGATTTTTCAGTTGCAGCCGCACCGAGCGCCGACATTGTAACTGGATCCAATATGGCGGGAAAGAGTACCTTTCTGAGGACCGTGGGTGTGAATATGGTTCTTGCTTTTTCTGGCGGGCCAGTTTGCGCGAAGCGGCTTTCACTATCTATTTTTAACCTGATATCTTACATGAGGATTAAGGATTCATTGAATGACCAGACTTCTACCTTTAAAGCGGAATTGAATCGTCTAAAGATGATTTTGGATGCGACAGCTAGCAATCCTGCTTGTTTCGTGCTTATTGACGAGATGCTGCGCGGGACAAACAGCAGGGATAAATACCTCGGTTCAAAGGTGTTTATCGAGAAGCTGATCGCACAAAAAACACCGGTCCTGTTTGCCACTCATGACCTTCAGCTTTCCGAAATGGAAGCAGATTACCCTCAGAAAATAAGGAATTATCATTTCGACATACAGATCTCCGAAGGAGAGATGAACTTTGATTATAAGCTGAAACAGGGGCCATGCAAAACATTCAATGCGGCCCTGCTGCTCAAACAGATCGGCTTAACATTAAGTTAATACGGGAATGCCATATTGCCTGTGAATATAAATGGATATGATTAAAGCTTCAGATTTTGGTCCTGATTTTTTATGGGGAATAGCAGTGGCTGCGACCCAGATTGAGGGCGCAGCTGATTTGTATGGCAGAGGAGCCTCCATCTGGGACACTTTCTCCAAACGTTCCGGAAAAATAAAAAAAGGACATCATCCCGCGACGGCATGCGATTTTTATCACCAATACCAATCAGACATCAGGCTGGTTAAAACACTTGGCTTTAAGGTATTTCGGTTTTCTATATCCTGGTCCAGGGTATTGCCTTCCGGGAAAGGCATTGTAAATAAAGAAGGGATCCGGTTTTACCATGATGTGATTGATGAATGTCTGACCAATGGTCTTATTCCTTACGTTACTTTATACCATTGGGATCTGCCGGAAGCGCTGGAGCGGGAGGGTGGCTGGACCGCATACAGCATCAATCATGCCTTCAATGAATTCACAACGCTTTGTGCCAGAACATACGGCGATAAGGTTAAAAACTGGATCGTGCTGAATGAGCCCTTTGGCTTTACCTCACTCGGTTATATGCTGGGTATACATGCCCCCGGACAAACCGGGCTTACCAATTTCTTTTCTGCAGTTCATCACGCCGCTATTGCCCAGGCAGACGGAGGAAGGATTCTGAGGTCAGAAGTTTCGGGAGCCAATATCGGAACCAGCTTCTCCTGCTCCGAAGTAATTCCATACACACAAAGCGAAGCAGATGTGATGGCTGCCAAAAGATTTGACTGTTTGATGAACCGGCTATTTATTGAGCCTGCCCTCGGTATGGGCTATCCTGAGACCAACTGGGATGTGATGGAAAAGTTTACCATTCAGCACTCCACCTGGCGGCACACCGGGCGGCTTAGCTTTGATTTTGATTTTATCGGCCTTCAGAATTATTTTCCCATAACGGTTAAATACAATCCATTTGTGCCCATTCTGCAGGCATGGGAGGTAAAAGCAAAAAGCAGGAAGAAACCACATACAGCCATGGGCTGGGAGATCAGTGCCGATAGCTTTTATAACATTATCAAACAGTTCTCTTCCTATCCAAACATCAAAAATCTCATGATTACAGAAAATGGAGCAGCCTATCATGACAAACTTACCGGGGGCCGCGTACAGGACACCGAACGCATTGAATATTTCCAGCTTTACCTTGCTGCGCTGTTAAAAGCAAAACAGGAAGGACTTAGCATCAGTGGATATATGGCCTGGACACTTATGGATAATTTTGAATGGGCAGAAGGTTTTAATGCCAGATTCGGCCTCGTCTATAATGATTTTAAAACGCAGCAGCGGACCATAAAGGATTCAGGATATTGGTTTCAGCAATTCCTGAAGTCATAAAAAAACTCCCGCAGGTGTTGCGGGAGTTTAAAATTTATATCAGTATAAAGACCTGTCAGGCGTTCTTAGCTGCTGCCTCCCGGCGGATGATATTTAATGCACCGCCCGCTTTGAACCATTCGATCTGCTGCTCGTTATAACTGTGGTTTACCGAGATCTCTTCCTTAGTGCCATCAGCATGGTTTAGTACCAGTGTTAAGGGAACATTCGGCGTGAATGTAGTTAAACCCAGGATGTCAACAACATCGTCTTCCAGGATCTTCTCATAATCATCTTTATCGGCAAAGGTAAGGCCAAGCATACCTTGTTTTTTCAGGTTGGTCTCGTGAATACGGGCAAAAGATTTAACCAGTACGGCACGTACTCCAAGGTGACGGGGCTCCATGGCGGCATGCTCACGGCTTGAACCTTCTCCGTAGTTTTCGTCTCCTACTACTATCGAACCCAAACCTGCTGCTTTATAGGCACGCTGAGTAGCTGGTACAGGACCATATTCGCCGGTAAGCGTGTTTTTTACGTCATCAGTTTTCTCGTTGAAGTAGTTAACAGCACCAATCAGCATGTTGTTGGAAATGTTGTCCAGATGTCCGCGGAATTTCAGCCATGGTCCGGCCATAGAAATATGGTCAGTAGTACATTTACCTTTTGCTTTGATCAGGAGTTTCAGGCCTTTAAGGTCAGTGCCTTCCCAAGGTGTGAACGGATCAAGCAATTGCAGCCTGTGCGAAGTAGGGGAAACCAGTACGTTTACACCACTTCCATCAGCCGCCGGCTGCTGGTACCCGGCATCTTCTACAGCATAACCGTTTGCCGGCAGCTCATCGCCTTTTGGCGGATCCAACTTCACTTGTTCACCTTTATTGTTGGTTAAGGTATCAGTTAAAGGATTAAAACTCAAATCACCCGCGATAGCAATTGCCGCTACGATTTCAGGAGAAGTTACAAAGGCGAACGTATTTGGATTGCCGTCGGCACGTTTAGCGAAATTCCTGTTAAACGAGTGTACAATGGTGTTTTTTTCCTGTTTTTCTGCGCCAACCCTGTCCCACATGCCAATACATGGCCCGCAGGCATTGGTAAAGATGGTGGCGTTCAGCGCTTCAAAAGTTCCCAGTAAACCATCACGGTTTGCAGTGTAGCGCACTTGTTCCGATCCCGGGTTGATTCCGAAATCAGCCTTTGTGGTCAAGCCTTTGTCAATAGCTTGTTTAGCAATAGATGCCGCTCTTGACAAATCCTCGTAGGATGAGTTGGTGCAAGAGCCAATTAAACCCCATTCTACTTTCAACGGCCACCCATTAGCAGCAGCTACTTCTTTCATTTTAGAAATAGGTGTAGCCAGATCCGGTGTGAAAGGACCGTTCAGGTAAGGCTCCAGTTCTGAAAGGTCGATTTCGATCAGCTGGTCAAAATATTTCTCCGGCTCAGCATAAACTTCTGCATCACCTGTTAAGTGTTCTTTTACTGCATTGGCAGCATCCGCTATTTCGGCCCTGTTGGTAGCACGTAAATAACGCTCCATGCTCTCATCATAGCCAAAAGTAGAAGTAGTAGCGCCGATTTCGGCACCCATGTTACAAATGGTTCCTTTGCCGGTACAACTCAGGTTCTGTGCACCCTCGCCAAAATATTCAACAATGGCACCAGTACCGCCCTTTACGGTTAAGATACCAGCCACTTTAAGGATCACATCTTTAGGAGAAGTCCAGCCGCTTAGTTTTCCCGTTAGTTTGATCCCGATCAGCTTAGGAAATTTAAGCTCCCATGGCAATCCGGCCATTACATCACAGGCATCAGCACCGCCAACACCGATAGCAACCATACCCAAACCACCCGCATTTACAGTGTGTGAATCAGTACCTATCATCATTCCGCCCGGAAAAGCATAATTTTCAAGCACTACCTGGTGAATGATGCCCGCACCCGGCTTCCAAAAACCGATGCCATATTTATTTGAAACTGAAGCTAAAAAATCGAAAACTTCCTTGCTTTCTGTATTTGCCGCCGGCAGATCTATTTCAGCGCCGTTCTTTGCAGTGATCAGGTGATCACAGTGAACTGTGGAAGGTACGGCAACCTTAGGCCTTCCGGCCTGCATGAATTGTAACAAGGCCATTTGTGCAGTGGCATCTTGCATGGCCACACGGTCAGGAGCAAAATCTACGTAATCAGTACCTCTTACATAAGCGGTGCTTGCTTGGCCATCCCAAAGATGAGCGTAAAGTATTTTTTCTGAAAGTGTTAAGGGTCTGCCTACTAATTTACGTGCCGCCTCTACTCGGGGGCCGAAGTTTGCATACACCTTTTTGATCATTTCTATATCAAAAGCCATTGATAAAAAGGTTAAAGGGGTAAGTATTTTATAATTTGTAGCGAATTTACAAAAAAAAACAGGCCTGGGCCATCATCTGAAGATCATTATATTATTTATACCGGTTCTAAATTAACCAGATAAGCCGGTCTGATCCGGCTGGTTATTTTGAAATGGCGTTCATAACTGGACGCAGCTGTACGAAAATGAACACCTGGTTTTAGCTTGTCGGCTGTAACAGCTTGAAATAGAGTTTGTTTTGTGGTTTTAGGTTTTTGGCCTGAGGTTAGATAAAGAGCTACTTAAAGAGAGTCAAAATGATAACCCTGTTGTGTAAAATGCTGTAATACTTTGGGTAATGCATATTTAAGACGGTCATAGGCCTTTATGCTGTCGTGAAAAACGACAATAGAGCCATTTCCGGTATGTTTTATCACATTTTTAAAGCATTTTTGCGGATCAAGGCTGATGTCAAAATCTCCGCTTAAAACATCCCACATAATAATCTGCGTGTCGGGATGTGCGCTGCGGAGTTTCGCGATCTGAGACTTTTTAATCCTGCCGTAAGGCGGGCGGAATAAATGCGTTTTTGTTAATTCCTGACACTTTTGAAAGTTTTTTAGGTATATTTCATCCGGTGTTGCCCAGCCTTTCAAATGATTGAAGGTATGGTTGCCGATGCTGTGGCCTTCGTTCTTTATATTTTCAAAAATTTCGGGATGTTTATAAATGTTATCTCCAATACAGAAAAAGGTAGCTTTTGCGTCGAAGGCTTTTAAAGTTTTTAATGCGAAGTCTGTAACATCGGGTATGGGTCCATCGTCAAAGGTTAAATAGATGACTTTATCACTCCTGTTTTTATGCCAGGTAAGCGATGGATAATACCATTTTAACAGAAGCGGGGATTTTATCAGGTACATGTTCAAACTTAGATAAAAAAATACGGTTGTTGTACCCGAAAATTTACAAAATGAATAAGTTGTTTATGTTAATATTGTGAAATTTAAATTATGAAAAGAATTGCCCTTAACAATACATTATCCAGGCTTACCTTAATATTTACCTTTTTGTTTGTGTCAGGTCTTATGCAAAGCGTTTCTGCCCAGGAGGTGATCACCATACGTCAGGCCATAGAAGAAACCCTTAATAATAACCTTCAGGTTAAACAGTCCAAGCTCAGTGAGAACTTATCAGACGAAGACCTGAAACAGGCCAGAGCTGCGTTATTGCCCACTCTAAATGGTAATGGGAGTTATAACATCAACTTTGGGCGGAGTCTGGATCCGTCAACACAATCGTTCAGCAGCCAGCAATTTTCTTCATTTAACGGTGGTGTTTCAACCAGTATAGATGTGTTTCAGGGTTTTCAGAAACTGAACCAGATCAGGCAGAACAAGCTGCTCCTGGATGCCGGTAAAACGAATACAGAAAAAGTAAAGAATGACCTTGTCCTGCAGGTCATCACCTCTTACATGCAGATTTTGTATAACAAAGACTTTTTGGTTGCTGCCAGACAACAGCTTGCTGTTGCACAGCAACAGTTAAAACAGCAACAGGAATTGCTGGATGTGGGCAATAAAACGCTGGCCGATCTGGCAGAGTCTAAATCGCAGGTGGCAACTGCCGAACTTGATGTAACCACTGCTGAAAATGCATTAACCATTTCCTATCTGACACTGGCACAGCTGATGGACATTCCTTCTTCCACAAGGTATGTGGTCCAGGCTCCTGATGTATCCAGTTTCAGCAATGCAGCGGGTGTCTATAATCCGGAAGACGTTTATTCCAGTGCCCTGAGCCTTTTTCCTGATATCAAACTTGCAGCGTTGCGTACAGAGGCTTCCAAAAAGGCTGTTGATATTGCGAAGGGCAATTATTATCCAAGTTTATCATTTGGGGCTGGACTGAACACCAATTATTCAAGTGGAAGAGATATAGCGGTTTTAAACGAGTTGGGTCTTCCTGTTATTATTCCAACTGGTTTAAGTCCGATCGGTGAAACTGAATTTACAAAAGAAAGAGTAATGGCAGCTAATTTCCGAACCCTTACTGAAACTTACAAGTTTAAAGACCAGATCAAGGACAACTTTGGTCAATATGTAGGTGTTAGCCTGCAGATTCCGATATTTAATGGTTTCCAGGCAAGGACAGCGGTAAGGAAGGCGAAAATAACCTACATGCAAAATCAGACCGATGAACAGCTGGCCAAAAACAACCTGAACAAAGTAATCTACCAGGCTGTTGCCGATCTAAAGGCTGCACAAAGCACTTTCGAATCGACTTCAAAAACTTTTGCTGCCCGCAAAGAATCTTTTTCTGTAATTGAACAGCGTTATAACGTAGGACTGGTGAATTCTTTAGATTACAGCACTTCACAAACCAATAAAAACAGGGCAGAGATAGATATGATCAGGGCCAAATATGACCTGCTGTTTAAAGCAAAAGTAATCGACTATTACCTGGGCAGGCAGATTGAATTTTAAAAGACCATTATAGCTACACGGCAACATACACAATATAAAAAATAAACATTAGATGAAACTAAAAACCATATTAATAATAGTAGGCGTCCTGATCGTATTGCTTGCGGTCGCAAAGTTTACCGGTTTAATTGGCGGGGATAAAGCGGAAAAGGTCACGGTAGAAAAGGCGAGCCAGAAAAACGTGATTGAAACAGTTACCGCCAGCGGAAAAGTTCAGCCCGAAACAGAAGTGAAGCTAAGTTCTGAAGTATCCGGCGAGGTGACTGAGCTTTTGGTAAAAGAAGGTGATGTTGTAAAGAAGGGACAGCTTCTGATCAAAGTAAGGCCGGACGTTCTGAAATCGGGTTATGACAGGGCTATCGCCACTAACAGTTCGCAAAGAGCAAGTGTGGCAGCTGCTCAGCAGATGCTGCAGCAGAACCAGGGTAACTTTGTAAACGCAGAGGCTACTTATAAACGTAATGTAGAGCTGTTTAACAAGAAAGTGATTTCGGCATCAGAGTTTGACGCCGCTAAAGCCGCTTATCTGACAGCCAAAACAAACCTGGGAAGATCTAAAGAAGATTATTCAGCAGCTAAATATCAGCTCGCCCAAACCGGTGCCAATGTTCAGGAAGCAAGTGCAAACCTGGCAAAAGCGACGATGTTTGCCCCTGTAGATGGTGTCATCTCTAAACTTTCTGTCGAGCTGGGAGATCGTATCCTTGGTACAGCACAAATGGCCGGTACTGAGATCATGCGCATTTCCAACCTGTCTACCATGGAAGTTAACGTCGATGTAAATGAGAACGACATTAACCGTGTTAACGTAAATGACAAGGCCTCCATAGAAGTTGACGCCTTTGCCGATAAAAAGTTCAAAGGCATTGTAACGGAGATCGCAAGTTCTTCAAAAGATGTAGGTACTGCGGTTTCTACTGACCAGGTGACCAACTTTAACGTGAAGGTGCGTATCCTTGCCGACTCTTACAGCAACGTAAAAGAAGGTGCCAAAGACCTTCCTTCACCGTTCAGGCCGGGGCTGAGTGCTACTGTTGATATCGAAAGCGAATCCGTAAAAGGCTTGTCCATTCCAATTCAATCGGTATTTACAGACGGTGGTAAAAGTGCACCGGGAACTGAAGGTAATAACGCCAATGCAGATCAGCAAAAATCCAAGCTAACGGATAAAACGGTTAAACAATACGTTTACGTATATAAGAGCGACGGTACGATAAAAAAGGCTGAAGTGACCACAGGCATTCAGAACAACCAGTATATCATCATCAAGTCCGGCCTTAAGGCAGGTCAGGAAGTAGTGACAGGTCCATACTCCGCAATCCAGAACCGTTTAAAGGACGGCGTCAAAGTAGAAAAAACAACTAAAGATCAATTGTTTGCGGCACCGAAATAAAAAGTGACGGCCTCAGTCGTTTTAAATAAGTAAATTGCCCTGGTTTAAAACAAAGACCGGGGTTTTTATTTAATTGCTATGGTACCTAAAATTGCAATGATAGGGGGTGGTAGCTGGGCTACTGCGATCATCAAGATGCTTTCAGACAATTTTACTTCAAAAGAGATCTACTGGTGGATGCGCAATGCTGAAGCAATCACTCATCTTCAGAAGTACAAACATAACCCCAATTACCTAAGCTCAGTCGAGATCAGGATTCCGGAGGAAAACATTTCCGGCGATCTGGTGCAGATCATCGGTGCCGCAGATTATGTCATACTAAATGTACCGGCAGCTTTCTTAAAGGAGACCCTGCAGGGCATTACGGCCGATCAGCTTAGCGGGAAGAAGATCATATCGGCCATCAAAGGCATCGTACCTGACGAAAATATGATCATCGGAGAGTTTCTAAATGAAAAATACAATATTCCCCTGGAGGACATCGTAGTGATCAGCGGTCCCTGCCATGCCGAGGAGGTTGCTCTGGAAAAATTATCATATCTGACCATTGCCTCAATAGATACAGAACTGGGCACTTCATTTGCCAACCTGGTAAATACCAGGTACATCAAAACCAACGTATCTGATGATATTTTTGGAACGGAATATGCGGCTGTACTGAAGAATATTTATGCTGTCGCCAGTGGAATTTGTCATGGCGTTGGCTACGGGGATAATTTCCAGGCTGTACTGATCTCTAATGCGATCCGGGAAATCAGCAGGTTTGTAGACGTTGTACATCCGATCTCCAGAGACATTAAGGAATCTGCCTATCTTGGTGACCTGCTCGTTACCGCTTACTCGCAGTTCAGCCGTAACCGTACCTTTGGAAATATGATCGGCAAGGGCTATACCGTTAAATCAGCGCAGCTGGAAATGAACATGATCGCAGAAGGATATTATGCGGTAAACTGTATGCATTACATCAATAAAAAATATAAAGTAGACATGCCGATCAGCAGAGCTGTATATGCCATTTTATATGAAAAGCACTCCCCGCATATAGAAATGCGCCTGCTTACCGAACAATTGAACTAGAACAAAAGCAGGAACAAAAAAGCCCTTCAGCAATTTGCTAAAGGGCTTTTTTATATATAGCTATGCTTAAGATCTGCGTCTTCTGTCGCTGCCGCTGCTTTCGCGTCTTCCGCTGCCGCCTGCACTTGCACCACGGTCCTCACGGCTTCTTCCAGAGAAATCCCTGAATCCGCCGCCGTTTCCGCCTTTAGCGCCACCATAGCTTTTACGCTCGCCGCCGCCACTTCTTCCGCCGCCGCTATAGCCACCGCCGCCACTTCTTCTCTCGCCACCGCCAAAGCCGCCGCGACTGCGTCCGCCGCCGTCACCTTCAGCTGTTTTTTCTATCCTTACTCCGCGATTGTTAAATTCAACACCCTTGAAGTTGTTCAGCAAAGAGTCAGCGGTGTCATCCATTACTTCGATGAAAGAATAGACACCTTTTAAATCAATTTTACCAACTGCTTTTCCGCTGATCTTTCCGTTGTTGCAAACAAAAGACAACAGATCGCCCCTGGTGAAGTCATCCACAGATCCCAGGTTGATGAAAAACCTGGTATACCCTTCACTTCCTCTTGATGGTCTGTCGCCACGTTCTCCGCGTTCACCACGCTCACCGCGTTCTCCTCTGTCATCAGCAGTAGAGTTCAGGTCAGGCGCATTTTTATAATACTCAAGGAACCTGTTGAATTCTAAAGATGCAAAGCGTTTGATCACTTCATCTTTGCTCAACTCAGCAAACTCATCCATGATCCGCGGCATATACTGCTCGATCTGAGCTTCATTAACCTCTACATTATGAACCTTATGTACCAAAGCAAACAATTGTTTCTCGCAAACATCAAAACCGGTAGGCAGATCAGCTTTTGTAAACTTCTTGCCAATGATCCTTTCAATCTGACGGATCTTACCAATCTCTTTAGAGTTGACGATACAGATGGAAATACCGGTTTTTCCGGCGCGGCCTGTACGGCCACTACGGTGAGTATAACTTTCAATCTCATCAGGCAGAGAATAGTTGATCACGTGCGTCACGTTATTTACGTCAATACCACGTGCTGCTACGTCTGTAGCGATCAGCAACTGCATATGGCGGTCGCGAAAACGCTGCATTACCTTGTCGCGCTGCTGCTGGGAAAGATCTCCGTGCAGTGCATCGGCATTGTAACCATCTTTGATCAGATGCTCGGCCACATCCTGGGTATCCAGTTTGGTCTTGCAAAATACCACCGCAAAGATCTCAGGGTTGAAATCCACAATACGTTTTAAAGCAGCGTATTTATCTCTTGCACGTACCGTATAGTACTCATGCTCAATATTTACGTTACCGGCATTTTTTGTTCCCATGGTCAGCTCAACCGGCGATTCCATGTAATTTTTGGCTATCCTTCTTACCTCAGGAGGCATAGTAGCGGAGAATAACCATGTTTTTTTATCGTCAGGAGTTGTAGACAAGATGTCATTGATGTCCTCCTGGAAGCCCATGTTGAGCATTTCATCGGCTTCGTCAAGTACTACATATTTCACGTTGGTGAAATCTATAGCCTTACGGCCAATAATGTCCAGCATGCGGCCCGGTGTAGCCACTACTATTTGTACACCGATTCTAATTTCACGCAGCTGCTGCATAATGTTTGCGCCACCGTATACGGCAACTACATTTGCACCAGAGATGTTTTTTGAGAAATTCTTGATGTCGCTGGTAATCTGCAAGCAAAGCTCTCTTGTCGGGCATAGAATCAGTGCCTGCGGCTTATTGCTTTTAAAGTCTATCAATTCTAACAGAGGTAAACCGAATGCGGCTGTCTTTCCTGTTCCTGTTTGGGCCAAACCAACAAAATCGTTATTGCCCTCTAACAGTACAGGAATACTTTGTTCCTGAATAGGAGTAGGCGTTTCGAAACCTAAATCCTTTACGGCATTAACAACGTCATCACTTATCCCCAATTTACTAAATGGGTTTGTCATGTAATATAATTTATTAAGCCGCAAAGGTAAGCTTAATAATTGGTATTTTACAGAAGCGTAACTAAATAAAAATGAGGGGCTTAATTATCTGAGTCTGTCAGCAGATTTCAGTAATTGTTCGTCTTTGCGGATACCGCGCAGTGCAAGTGCACAAAACAGCACAGCTAAAACAGGCAGAAATGCACCAATACCATAAGACGCACTGGCAATACCGCCGGGTATTTTTTGCGCATAATTGAAGATCCAGTAAGACAGCGAGATGATGAGCACCATCGCCGCTATGATGATGCGTTTTTGCGCCGTCCTGTTCCTGAAGGCAAATATGGAAATGAAACAGATCAGCCCGACCGCGGCGGCGGAAATATAAAGCGGACTGAATGACTCCACTTTTATCGCAGTTTCGTTGGTTTTTTGATACAATCCGGTGACCATGATCCAAAATTCCGAACCGTTGACCTGGTTGCTAACGACTGGCAACAGCAATAATAAAAATATAGTGAGGCTTGCTAGAAATAGCCATACAGACTGAACTCGTTGTATCATATCAATTCCATAATTTTAACAAAGATATTAAAAGGCAGAAACTAAGCAATCTAAAAACAGATTAAGAATATTAGATTTGTAAGATTGAACATGCAGCGTTATTTTATTGAATTGTCTTATAATGGCACCGCCTACCATGGCTGGCAGATACAGCCCAATGCGCTGACCGTGCAGGAATGCCTGGACAAAGCATTATCGGTATATTTCAGACAGCCGGTGAGTACAGTAGGTTGCGGCAGGACCGATACAGGGGTTCACGCTACCCAGTTTTACGCGCATTTTGATCTGGTTCCGGCTGATGAAGAACAGTCAGCAATGAAAACTGCGGCTCCTCAAAAATGGGTTGCGGGGATCAATTCACTATTGCCCTACGAAATTGCTGTAAAGCGTATTTTTGAAGTTGCCACCAACGTCCATGCCAGGTTTGACGCCACTGAGCGGGCCTATCATTACCATCTGCACTTCCACAAAGATCCTTTTAAACTGGACCGGTCATGGCTGTATAAGGGTACACTAGATCTGAAAGCAATGAATGAAGCCGCAGCTTTGCTGCCTGGTTATGCGGATTTTTCCTGCTTCAGTAAATCCAATACCCAGACATTTACCAACAATTGCAGCATCACGGAGGCTTTTTTTGAAACCGCTGACAACGGATTGCAATTTACTATACGGGCAGACCGGTTTCTGCGGAACATGGTGCGTGCAATAGTCGGCACACTGGTAAGAATTGGCAAAAATGAAATTACCTTAGCACAGTTTAAAGAAATTATAGAAAGTAAGGACCGCAGTAATGCCGGGCAGTCAGTGCCGGCCTGTGGCCTGTACCTGGTCAGCGTAAGCTATCCATTTGTAAAATAAATATGTCGAAAGTAACAGGAGATGCGATCAATGTAGGTTTGTTGAGAAGAGTTTTTCAATACGTAAAGCCCTACCGCAATATCTTCGCCTGGGCTGTCGTGCTGACAATTTTGCTGGCGCTGATCGCTCCGGCCCGGCCCTTTCTGATCCAGTATACACTGGACAATTACATCATGAAGGACAATTATTCAGGCCTGCTCTCCATGACGGTGATCATGCTGCTGCTGCTTGTATTGCAGACCGGGATACAATTCAGCCATACCCTGCTGACCAATACCATCGGACAGTCAGCGGTGCGCGACCTCAGGATCAATGTATTCAATCACATCACCCGGCTCAGGTTAAAGTATTTTGACAATACCCCTATAGGGCAACTCATCACAAGGACGGTATCGGATCTGGAAACTATAGCGGAAATTTTTTCTGAAGGCCTGATCGTCATCATCGGAGACATCCTCATGGTGATCGTCATCATTGGCGTCATGGTCTATAAGGACTGGGCCCTTACACTCGTCGTACTGCTGCCCATGCCGTTACTGATCATCGCCACCTCGGTCTTTCAAAAAGCGATAAAATCAGCTTTCCAGGAAATCAGGACAGAAGTATCCAATCTGAATACCTATTTACAGGAGCACATTACAGGTGTTTCCATCATTCAGTATTTCGCAAGGGAAGAACAGGAATATAAAAAATTTGTAAAGATCAATGCCCGTTACCGCGATGCGAATATCCGGTCCAACTGGTACTATTCCATATTTTTTCCTGTTGTAGAGATCATCTCGGCCATGTCACTCGGTTTGCTGATCTGGTACGGATCAAGGAGTATTTTAGCCAAGCCACTGGAAGTCACACCAGGAACAATTGCTGAATTTATCCTCTATATCAGTATGCTGTTTCGTCCAATCCGGGAGCTTGCAGATAAGTTTAACACCCTTCAGATGGGGATGGTTGGTGCTGAGCGCGTGTTTAAGGTGCTGGATACAAACGAAGTTACAGAAAATAAAGGCGTCTTTGCCCCGGATAAAATGACGGGACAGATCTCTTTTCAGCAGGTTTGGTTTGCTTATAACGAGGAGAATTACGTGCTGAAAAACATCTCTTTTGAAGTGGAAGCCGGAAAAACGATTGCTTTGGTCGGTGCCACGGGTGCAGGAAAGTCTTCGACGATCAATATTTTGAACCGCTTTTATGAAATTCAAAAAGGAGACATTAAAATAGACGGAGTAAGGATTCAGGACTATGAGCTCAGTTACCTGCGCGGCAATATAGCAACGGTACTCCAGGATGTTTTTCTTTTTTCAGATACCATTTTCAACAACATTACTTTAAATAACCCGGAGATCACCATGGAAGAGGTGGTGGACGCAGCGATAAAAGTTGGCGCCCATGATTTTATCGAAAGATTGCCAGGAGGTTATCAGTACAATGTAATGGAACGGGGAGCTACCTTATCGGCCGGTCAGGCGCAACTGATCTCGTTCATTCGTGCGCTGGTGTACAATCCTTCTATTCTGGTACTAGACGAAGCTACCTCATCGGTAGATACGGAAACCGAAATGCTGATCCAAAGAGCGATAGAGAACCTGATGCAGGACAGAACTTCTATCGTCATCGCCCACCGCCTGTCTACCATTCAAAAAGCCGATAAGATCCTGGTGCTGGATAAAGGCGAGATCAAAGAAATGGGTACGCATCAGCAATTGCTGAAACTGGACGGGTATTACAAACGTCTTTACGATCTCCAGTTCAACTCGACCGGCATTACTACGATTTAATTCCCTGCTTCTGCCCTGCTTTATGCCAGTCTTCTCCGTCCTTCCTCACTATATATCCGTGAGGTGGTCACGTGAACCCTGCAAAAGTGTTGAAAGGCCTGGGGGGTCATGCAACCCCCTAGCAACCCCCTAGCAGAGGTTGAGAAGAAGTCATGAAGATTTAGCAACAGATGCCTTTGACATCAGAAACAAAAAGGATGGTAATGGTATTGATCGTAATTTCAGCTGCTCAGGACATAAGATTTCCGCTCACAGTCAAAGCAGCGATATCTCTTTATGGGAAGCCAAAACAACAGGGTCTTCACAATGACTGGACGTCTGACACGTTCTTCAAGGTGGCCCGTTTTACATTTAGGGCATTTTCTTTTTTCTTCCATAGGCGTATAGGATAATCATTTAAATATGGCCGATCCTATTTAAACGCCTAAGTGGTACTTTAATTATTTCTTTTTCGACTTTTACGCAAATGCATGATCTCATCAAACTGAACCTTCGCAACCGGGTATTCCCGGAGGTCTTGCTGTACCTGCTGTACTTTTTTCAGTTTAGTGTTCTCCGAATTTGGGGCAGATGCATAAAAATCCAGGTATATTTTGCAGTTGTCACGCAGTTCTTCCAGCTTGTCAAACTGTTCGATCTGGTTATAAAAGGCGTCGTCGTTTTCAGGTGGTAAAATTGCTTTTTGCAAAAGGATCTTCAAATACAGAAGCTCAGGCTCTGTTTTTTTACTCCTCTTTTCTGCCGCTTTCAGTTTGGCCAGAGCCTGCTGATACTTTCCCTGCTCATAGTCCGTGAGGATATCGTCCAGACCCTGCAATGCAGGTTTTTTTTGTGCGTGGCAGGACAAGGTCAAAAAAAATAAGGCGGATGTCAGGATCAAAAAATACTTCACGGCTCTGGATGCCAATGATAATGCAAAAAACAGAGAAATCATATTATAATAAAAAATCAGTATTATCGTCCGATGAAATCTATTTTTTCAAATCTCACGTTCCAGGTGCTGACCGCTATTGTGCTTGGTATACTTGTTGGTGCTTTCTTCCCGGGCTTTGCGCCGCATGCCAAACTGATCAGCCAGAGTTTTATCAATATGATCAGCATGCTGATCGCTCCGATCATCTTCCTGACCATTGTACTGGGTATAGCCCATATGGGTGATATGAAAAAAGTAGGCCGGGTAGGCGGCAAGGCATTGCTTTATTTTGAGATCGTAACAACCGCTGCTATTGTCATCGGCATGCTCGTGGCGAATTTATTAAAACCAGGTGCGGGCATTCAGACAGCCGAAGGCGATGTCAGCAAGATCAAAACCTATACCGATCAGGCGGGCAGCATCAACTGGGCAGAATTTTTTACACACATTATCCCGCACAATATTTTTGAGTCTTTTGCTACAGGTGACATTCTGCAGATCCTGTTCTTTGCGATCTTGTTTGGCTATGGGCTCAATAAAATGGGAGAAAAGGGCGCATCTCTATTGAGTACATTCGATAAGATCTCTAAAGTTTTCTTTAACATCATGAAAGTGGTAATGCGCCTGGCACCCCTTGGCGCATTCGGAGGGATGGCCTATAGCGTGGGCACTTATGGGTTAAAGACGCTGCTGCCTATGGCCAAACTGATGGGATCGGTATACCTGACCTGCTTTCTTTTTATTTTTGTCGTACTCAACGGCATTTGCCGTTATTATAAGTTTAGCCTGTGGAAATATTTAAAATATATCCGCCAGGAAATCCTCATCGTACTGGGAACTTCTTCTTCCGAATCTGTGCTGCCCAGTATGATGCAAAAAATGGAAGCCATCGGCTGCAAAAAATCGGTTGTGGGTCTGGTGATTCCTACCGGGTACTCTTTCAATCTTGACGGTACGGCCATTTACCTTTCTATGGCGGTTATTTTTCTCTGTCAGGTTTTCAATGTCAACCTGTCGCTGGGGCAGCAGGTCAGTGTGCTTGCGGTATTGATGGTTACCTCCAAAGGTGCCGCGGGAGTGACAGGAAGCGGGTTTATTGTACTGGCGTCTACTTTAACGGCGTTGAAGATCATGCCGGTAGAGCACATTGCCATCTTGCTCGGCGTAGACCGGTTCATGTCTGAGGCCCGGGCCATTACCAATATGATCGGCAACGGGATCGCAACCATTGTGATCGCGAAGAGTGAAAATGAATTTGATGAGCAAAAATACCTGCTGGCTACAAGTCCCCTGGCTATCGAAAAAGCGGAAGAGGATGTTTAGCTGAAAATCATTAAATTGCTCTATGAAATTAATTGCTCTTTGTGTTTTTCTGTTGTTGTTTTGTGCCGTTCGCGCACTGCCGCAGGATATCGCGCAAATATTTCAGGCCAGGGAGAACTGGAAATTCTTTGAGGAGAGTACAGCCATGAGTAAGGTGATCGTCTGCGCCGAAGATCAATCGGTATGGGCATTGTCTGATGCCAGCGAGGTTTATTGTAAATTGAGCAGCGAAGCGTCATTTACCAAGTATGGACCTGCAAATGGCCTGATTGTAAAAGACCTCGCCGGCTACAATGCCAATGAAATGTATTTTCTGGCTGGGGGTAAGCTGTACGAATCTGAAAATATGGGCCCGGTTTCTGAAATCACTCTTCCGTTTGCAAGTCAGGTCAACAATATTGCAGTGGTCAATGCCTCAAGGAACGTTTACCTTGAAGGCTATCATGGCAAGCGGGACTGGCTGGCCGTAGCCGCAAACGCAGTTGTGTATTCCCTGTTCAGGGACAACGATACATTTGGGTCATTTTCTCCTATAAGTACCGCTGTGACCACAGGAGAATGCAGAATTACGAATGCGGGATTTAAGTCGCTTGATTTTCAATATAAGTATCCGCCTTCCAATCCATGTTTTGGGGCAGTTGAACATGTTTATTTCAATAAAGTAGGGTCTTCACAAACAGAGACTATTTTACCTGATCAGGATCCTGTATACAGCGGTAATGTAAACTGCACTTATTTTGAAGCGCCTTTTAATCTGGCCAAGGATGGCAATGCGGGACTTGATTATTGGGGGACTGATAAAGGCTTATTTGTCAAGACTTCGGGGGGCTGCGGGCTGGGTGAGGTGAGAAAGAAACTGGATGTTAAAATAAATGATCTCGAAGAACTGAATTTCTTCAGGGACTTTTTTAATGATAAAATAATGCTGGCGGCGGCGGCTGATGGCCTTTATTACACATCGAGTTCCTTTTTCCCTGAGGGGGGAACTCTTGAACTGGATAGAATCGGATTTACCAAGCATTATGACTTCGACGTTGGTGTGAATAGCATTGCAGTAGAAGTAAATGGCTTTGAAAGTGAAAGAAAGTTCCTTTGTCAGTCTGCAGTTTGGCTGGCTACTGCCAAAGGAATAGTCAAAATTCCAATGGTCCCTGCATCAAAAAACATTGCAAAAGATTTCATTGGTAAATACGGTCCGCTGGTTTCTGTTGACGCAGGACTGAGGCCTTATTATTGTGTGAGCAACGGAGAGAAGTATACATTCACAGTGAATCTTCCTGATAATAACGCTGGCGATTATACTATACAGTGGCTTTGGCATCGTCAAAATTATTTTGAGCGGACGGAACTTCCAGGTACGGCGGGAATGAACCCTAAAGAATTCAATTCTGGAGGGGAGTACGGGGCTCGGATCATGTCACCCTGCGGAGAACGTATCGATATAGGTGGTTTCTGGCTGCGGGATCCGGCCCCTGTGACTGTAGATTTTAACTATAACGATGTTGAGCCCCTGTATGAGGGCTGCACCTTTACGTTTACAGCGAAGGCTGGCAATCAGTATAAATGGGAGAAGGATCATGTGGAACAGAGCGAAAAGACAAATGTTTTCGTGGCGACCGCCCCTGGTATATATCAGTTGTTTTACATGGACGAGTGTTCGCGGGATTTTGTTCCCTTGCCGCCCGTAAAACTAGAGGGAATTGCTGTGGCTGATCCCGTCATTACACGCAGCAACAACCTGTCGCTTTGCCACGGGGAGACGGTAACATTGAGTGTGGATGATCCCGGAATACCCGGAGTAACCTATAAATGGCAAAGGAATGGGATTCCGATTTCAGGTGAGGTCTCCCGGGAGATTGAGGTAGATCAGCCTGGTAATTACGATGCTACCCTGGTACCTAGTGAAGGCTGCCCCGGTAAGCGGAGCGCAACCGCAGTGGTGGTGATCAATGAGGAGCTTAAACTTACGCCGCCGCCAGAAGTTCAAATTTGTACGATAAGGGCACAGCGCTTAAAATTAACAGCACCCGCAGGATTTGCTAAATATACCTGGGACGGGGTAGAGGGGATCAACCCGGTTTTGGAAGTGACCGGGCCGGGCCAATATACCCTGGATGTGGAAGATGCCAGTGGCTGCAAGGCCAGTACTTTATATGTGGTGGTGCCTTACTGCGCACCGCCCGTGCCACCCAATGTTTTCAGTCCGAATGGAGACGGCATTAATGACTTCTGGACTGTAGGCGGCCTGGAGGATGATCCGAACGCAAAAATACACATCTATAACCGTTTTGGTGTAAGTGTGTTTGACGGTTCGGCGAAGCAGCCCTCCTGGAATGGTAAGCTCAGGGGAACTGATGTTCCCGACGGGACATATTACTACGTCGTCATTAAAAGTTCAGCTAAGCCCATAACCGGTTCACTTGTGCTGATTCGGTAATCCTGCTGACATTTGTTTCCTGCTGCGGCCGGGGTTTTGAAACTGTTTTTTAATTTGTATTTTGCGCGGGAAACCAAATCAATCCCACAAACAGGTATGCCCGGTCATCCGGTCAGCAGCAATCGAAAGGCAGAGACGGGAATTTGTAAATAATAACAATGGAACAGCTAAAGGAGCAGGTAGAACGCATGCTGCCGCTTATTGAAAGCGATAAAGTATCGAAATCTGATATAGAACAGGTAATCAGCCGGGTGCGCGATGCGATTAAGCAGAACCCCTCCGGCGGAAAGGACCTTGGGCAGTTAATTGTCCGGATCAATGGCGCTTTAAAGGCCCGGGTGCCGGATGTGGATATCAAATGGGTGCCCGCAGAAAATGGACATCTGGCAATCGGGCATAAACCAGGCGGTAAAATGTCATTTGAAGGGATGAAGAAAGCCGGCACCACTGTGGTGCTTACACTGCTTCATGAAAATGAAGGCGCCCGCCAGATCGGGAGTATGCTGGAGAAGGTGGACATCGGCTGGGTCTGGTTTCCTTTTTCGGCATCAAATCCGCATAGTGCTGATGATACAGCAGAAGTTTTTGCGCTGTATGAACAACTAAAGCGCATGCTGCGGGCCGGGAATAAAATATATGTACATTGTTCGGCAGGGATCCATAGAACAGGAATGATCACTTACGGGCTGTTGAGATATCTTGGAAAAGAAAGTAAGGAAGCCAGACAAACCCTTCGGGAGTTAAGAGAGGTTACTGCAGATCAGGTGGGGGACGAGCGTTTACTCTGGGGAAATCAATTTATAATAAACATATGAAAAATGCCATCTGGATATCGATAATTTCGTGTTTCATTTTTTTAAGCTGCGGAAATCTAAAACAAAGCGCAGGTACATCAGACAATGATAAAGGCACGTGGAAAAAACTGTTTAACGGAAAGGACATCAGCGACTGGTTCGTGAAGATCCATCACCATGAGGTGGGGGAGAATTACGGCAATACTTTTAGGGTGGAAGATGGGATCATCAAGATCAGGTATGATCAGTACGGTGATTTTAACGACCAGTTTGGGCATTTGTATTATAAAACTCCCTATTCTTATTATCACCTGAAATTTGAATACCGTTTTGTGGGCAAGCTTCAGAAAGGAGCGCCGGGATATACGCTGCTAAACAGCGGGGTAATGTTCCATTCGCAGGATCCCAGGACGATGCTTAAAGAACAGGACTGGCCGATATCCATTGAAATGCAGCTTTTGGCCGGACTCGGCGACGGAAAGCCAAGGCCAACCGGCAATATGTGCTCGCCAGGAACTGATGTGATCTATAAAGGGAGGATCTCGCCTGATCATTGTATCAATTCGACTTCCAAAACTTATGACGGTGAGCAATGGGTAAGAGGGGAACTGATCGTTTTGGGTGACTCACTGATCACCCACATCATCAATGGTGATACGGTATTGCAATATTCAAAACCACAAATAGGCGGCGGGGTAGCCAATGGCTTTGATCCCAAGTACAAACAGGATGGTAAATTGCTGAGCAGCGGTTTTATTGCGCTGCAAAGTGAGGGTCAGCCTGTGGACTTCAAAAACATTGAAATTAAACAGCTTCGTCGACAATAACAGTAACGTCCTTGTCCAGTTTAACGGTATGAAGTACTTTGGTCTTTTCACTGTATACGACGATTCTGTTCTCGTCCAGGTATTGAACAAGTCTGTATGGTGCTGAATTTTGAAAGAACCTCCATTGGGTATAAAACTGATCCGCGGGTTTTTTTTCTGCGGGCAGGAAAGTGACAAAGATCTCTACTGCGGTTATGCTGTCTATGAAGAAGCGCTCGCTCTTCATCAATACTTTTTGGGCGGCTGCGCTGTTCTTAAACTCTTCGATAGCGATCTCCCGGATAGCTGATGCAGACTTGCTCGGATTCCGGTCAATGGTGTCTACGATGAGGTTGTTTACCTCATTCCTGGTTTTCAGGTAAATGCCATTTCCTGTTTGCAATATTCTGAAGTATATTTTTAGCGGTTTCATTTGTATTTGGAGGTTATATAAATGTGAGTTACAAATATTATATTTAATTCATGAATAAAAACAGGTTAGAAGCATTTAGTGATGGCGTGCTGGCCATCATCATTACAATTATGGTTTTGGAGCTGAAGGTTCCTCATGACAGCTCGCTTCATGCTTTGCTGGAACTTGCCCCGGTATTTATGAGCTATGTACTGAGTTTCATTTATGTCGGGATTTACTGGAACAACCATCATCACATGCTGCAGCTGGTGAAAAAGGTCAATGGGAAGGTGTTGTGGGCAAATCTGTACCTGCTGTTCTGGCTTTCACTGTTTCCTTTCGCCACCGCCTGGATGGGTGAAAATCACTTTGAAACGTTACCGGTGGTGGTTTATGGTTGTGTCATGTTCATGGCCGCAATAGCTTATTTTATTTTAGAACGGACGCTGGTCAGCTTGCATGGGCCTGATTCAGACTTTTCTTCTGCCTTTAAAGGACATGTTAAAGACATCATTTCGACCCTGATCTACCTGGCTGCAATTGGCGGTAGTTTTATTAGTCCGCTGATCGGGATTGCATGCTATGTTTTGGTTGCGGTGATCTGGTTTATACCCGACAGGAGAGTAGAGAAAAAGATTTGAAAAAAGTTCTTTTTTAATGGCGGGAGAGACTTAGGTATAATTGTTTTTAAAAACAATTATACCTAAGTTTGCACAAAAATTAAAGATACATGAGTGTTTTAGTAAATAAGGATTCAAAAGTTATTGTTCAGGGCTTTACGGGTAATGAGGGTTCATACCACGCTGCTCAGATGATTGAGTACGGGACAAACGTTGTAGGTGGTGTAACACCCGGAAAAGGCGGCCAGACTCATTTGGAAAGACCGGTGTTTAATACTGTAAAGGATGCGGTTGACACAGCCGGCGCTAATGTATCTATCATATTTGTTCCTCCTGCATTTGCAGCTGATGCCATCATGGAAGCAGCCGAAGCAGGCATCAAGGTTATTGTTTGTATTACTGAAGGTATTCCTACCAAGGATATGATTCAGGTTAAAGAATATATTTCAGATAAAGACTGCCGTTTAATAGGTCCTAACTGTCCGGGCATCATTACTGCTGACGAGGCTAAAATTGGTATCATGCCGGGCTTTATCTTCAAAAAAGGTACCGTAGGCGTGGTGTCTAAATCTGGCACCCTTACTTATGAAGCAGTAGACCAGGTCGTAAAGGCGGGTCTGGGCATTACTACAGCAATTGGCATTGGCGGTGATCCGATCATCGGGACGACCACGAAGGAAGCTGTGGAGTTGCTCATGAATGATCCTGAAACTAAGGGCATCATTATGATCGGCGAGATAGGCGGGGGCATGGAAGCCGAAGCTGCGCGCTGGATCAAAGAAAACGGCACTAAACCTGTTGTTGGTTTTATCGCAGGCCAGACTGCTCCGGCCGGACGCAGAATGGGTCACGCGGGTGCGATCGTTGGTGGTGCTGATGATACTGCCGCGGCTAAAATGAAAATTATGGCCGAGTGCGGTATAACTGTAGTGGAAAGCCCTGCGGAGATCGGTGAAGCGATGGCCAGGTTGTTAAAATAAGAATAAGATCTTCTTGTATAAACTGAAAGCTCTGATGAAACTTGTTTCATTGGAGCTTTTCTATTTTTTGTGCGCTGTAGAATGACATTATTATTACTTCCTGATGAAACTACCGGGCGCAGGGCTGCGTATATTTAATAAATAATAACAGAAAAAGATGAGATTGACCGGTAAAACATTTATGCTGGGCGCTTTGTTAGCCATAACGGGCCTTATGGCCTGTGCCCAACAGCCTAAACAAGAAGATCCAAAAAAAACAACAGGTAATATGGAATGGAATAAATTAACAAAAGAAGAAGAGGATGTGATCGTGCGCAAAGGCACTGAATATCCCGGAACAGGGAAGTTACTCAATAATAAAGAGAACGGTACTTATGTTTGCCGCCGTTGCAATGCGCCGCTATACCGCTCAGATTCTAAGTTTGATTCACATTGCGGCTGGCCTAGTTTCGACGATGAGATCAAGGGAGCTGTGATCAGGATCCCGGACGCTGACGGATCCCGTACGGAGATTGTTTGCGCAAACTGTAAAGCCCATCTGGGACACGTTTTTATTGGTGAAGGGTTTACAAATAAAAATACACGTCACTGCGTAAACTCAATTTCCATGAGTTTTGTGCCTGATAAGAAATAATTTAATCAGTAATGACATTGTCATAATGCCCGATGATAACTTGTCGGGCATTGTTTGTTTATAAGAGTTGAGTTTGCTTATGTTTGCAGCATTCACCAACTAAAGTAAATATATGAAGTATTGTTTATTATTATGCGGGATGCTGATATCTTCTTTGGCTTTCAGCCAAGATAAACCTGAAAAAGAAAGCACCAACGAACTTTCAGGGAATATGACAAAAGCTAAAAATTATGCGTTAGATGTGATCAATAAAACATCGCAAATATTTTCTGAAACGGTTTATGCAACTTATTATGCCAACAAGTTTGAAGGCCGGAGAACGACCAGCGGCGTGCGTTACCGGGGAAAGAAATTGACTGCAGCACACCTGACCCTTCCATTTGGAACGATAGTGACTGTGACTAATCCTGATAATGGCCGTTCCGTAGATGTGGAGATCAATGACCGGGGCCCGCATTCCAAAAAATTTAAAATCGATGTTTCCGCCGCTGCCGCAAAAGCCCTTGGTTTTTATGGAAAAGGAGTGGCCCAGCTGGAAATCAGCTATCTCACTGAAGAGGAATAATTCGCTAACTTTCCTGCGCTCAAAGTCAGTTTTTTTAAATTATTAACAATTGTTTTTTTTCAGTACCCCCTAAAAAAGAAATAATTAGCTTTTTTGCTGACAGATTCTGACGTTAAATTGATGTTATCAGCGTGTGAAACCCACAGCGTGTTAACAACTTTGTTCTACAAAAAATGCTGCTTACTTTATATTTGTTTTAGTAAGATTCTTTAATAAATCACACACAGATTTTTAGTTAAAGGTTTAATATTTAGTTGCTTAAGGTTGTCTGAGGATTTCATGTCTTTTTAATCTTGTCATTAGGTATTGGTTTCCTCGGCTACTGGATTTATTAAGGGCTTCTTAAGTTCAATACATCATTTACCATAGTTAAACAGAGGCTTATGCAAGAAGAAGAATTATTATTGAAGGAAAACAAAGACCGCTTTGTTCTTTTGCCGATTAAATACCCTGCGATCTGGGAAATGTATAAGAAAAGTGAAGCCAGCTTCTGGACTGCAGAAGAGATCGATCTTTCAGATGACCAGAAGCACTGGGACAATTTGAATGATGGCGAAAGACATTTTATTTCTCACATTCTTGCCTTCTTCTCTGCCAGTGACGGTATTGTAAATGAGAATCTCGCGGTAAACTTTATGAGTGAGGTACAACTGCCTGAGGCACGCTGTTTTTATGGTTTTCAGATCATGATGGAGAACATCCATTCAGAAACCTATGCATTGCTTATTGATACCTATATCAAAGATCCTGATGAAAAAGACAGGTTGTTTCATGCGATAGAGACCGTTCCGTGTGTAAAGAAAAAAGCAGAATGGGCTTTGCGCTGGATCGAAGGCGGTAACTTTGCGGAACGCCTGGTAGCTTTTGCTGCGGTAGAAGGTATTTTCTTCAGCGGAAGCTTCTGTTCCATTTTCTGGTTGAAAAAACGCGGTTTAATGCCGGGTCTGACCTTTAGTAATGAACTGATCTCGAGAGATGAAGGTTCTCACTGTGAATTTGCCTGTCTGCTGTACAGCATGCTGCAAAATAAATTGACTGAAAAAGCGGTTCACGACATCATTAAAGATGCTGTGGAAATAGAAAAAGAGTTCATTACTGACGCACTGCCTGTGGCACTGATCGGAATGAATGCAAAGTTAATGTCGCAATATATTGAATTTGTGGCCGACAGGTGGCTGCAGGAACTCGGTTACAGCAAAATATATAATGCAAGTAATCCGTTTGATTTTATGGAGATGATCTCGTTGCAGGGAAAAACCAACTTCTTTGAAAAAAGAGTGGGTGACTATCAGAAAAGCGGCGTGCTGACCTCTACTGAAGATAAGGCTTCGGCTTTCTCTCTCGATGATGATTTTTAAAATGGTCTTGATATTTACTGCTAAAGAAAAATAAATAAAAAACAATTAGTTGTCGCCTGGGGTAACATTGAGATTCAACGCTTTGTCTGGATACTTACTACCTGATACTGACTACTAATTAACTATTAATCCTAATACCTAGAAAATATGTTTGTATTAAAAAGAGATGGCCGCAAAGAGGCGGTTAGATTTGACAAGATAACCGCTCGGATCGAGAAGTTATGTTATGGTTTCAACCCTGAACTTGTAGATCCGATAGATGTTGCCAAAAAGGTGATTGAAGGTCTGTATGATGGAGTAACCACATCAGAACTCGATAATCTTGCCGCGGAAACTGCTGCCTCTTTAACCACCAAGCATCCGGATTATGCACTGCTGGCTTCGCGTATAGCGGTATCAAACCTGCATAAAAATACAACCAAGTCTTTCTCTAAGACGATGGAGATGCTGTACAATTATATCGATTCTAAAACAGACAAGCCTGCTTCACTGATCGCTGATGATGTGTGGGAAGTGATCAGGGAGAATGCAGACCTGCTAGACAGCACCATTATTTATGACAGGGATTTTGGTTTTGACTATTTTGGTTTCAAAACGTTGGAGAAATCTTATTTACTGAAAGTCGAGGGACAGATCGTAGAGCGTCCTCAGCATTTGTTCATGCGTGTGGCGGTAGGGATTCATAAAGGTGATATTGACAGTGCCATAGCTACTTATAACCTGATGAGCGAGCGCTGGTTCACCCATGCTACGCCAACCCTGTTTAATGCGGCTACTCCTAAGCCCCAAATGTCGTCATGTTTCCTGCTGACCATGCAGGATGACAGTATTGAAGGTATTTACGATACTTTGAAACAAACGGCTAAGATTTCGCAAAGTGCGGGGGGTATTGGCCTGAGCATTCACAATATCCGCGCTACAGGTTCTTATATTGGTGGCACCAATGGAACAAGCAACGGTATAGTGCCGATGCTGAAAGTATTTAATGACACTGCCCGCTATGTAGATCAGGGTGGTGGCAAGCGTAAAGGTGCTTTTGCGATTTACCTGGAGCCATGGCATGCCGATGTATTGAGTTTTCTTGACCTGCGTAAAAACCATGGTAAGGAAGAATTGCGCGCACGTGACCTGTTCTATGCACTTTGGGTATGTGACCTGTTTATGAGAAGAGTAGAAGAGAATGGCGACTGGAGCCTGTTCTGTCCACACGAAGCTCCTGGTCTTGCAGATTGCTTCGGTGAGGAATTTGATGCTTTATATGAGCGTTATGAAAAAGAAGGCAGGGCACGCAAAACCATTAAAGCACAGGAATTGTGGTTTGCAATATTGGATTCGCAGATTGAAACCGGTACTCCTTACCTGTTGTATAAGGATGCTGCCAACAGCAAGTCTAACCAGCAGAACCTGGGAACGATTAAAAGTTCCAACCTGTGTACCGAGATTATCGAGTATACTTCTAAAGATGAGGTTGCGGTGTGTAACCTGGCTTCTTTAGCTTTGCCAAGATTTGTGATCAACGGTGAGTTTGACCACCAAAAATTATATGATGTAACGTATCAGGCTACTTTAAACCTGAACAAAATTATCGATTATAACTATTATCCTGTAGAAGAGGCGAGAAATTCCAACATGCGCCACAGACCGGTTGGTTTGGGTGTGCAGGGATTGGCGGATGCGTTCATTTTGATGCGCCTGCCTTTTGAAAGTGAAGGTGCGCGTATTTTGAATATAGAGATTTTTGAAACGATCTATTTTGCGGCAATGACTGCTTCACATGATCTTGCAGTTAAAAACGGCCCTTACCAGACCTTTAAAGGTTCTCCGCTATCTCAGGGTAAATTCCAGTTTGACCTTTGGAATGTAAAACCGGCGAGCAAACGCTGGGACTGGGAAACCTTACGTGAGAAAGTGGTTAAAGATGGTGTATACAATTCATTGCTGGTCGCTCCGATGCCTACTGCATCGACTTCTCAGATCCTTGGAAATAATGAATGCTTTGAGCCGTACACTTCTAACATTTATACCAGAAGGGTACTAAGCGGAGAGTTCATCGTAGTCAACAAACATTTGTTGAAAGACCTGGTAGCTTTAGGCCTGTGGACCCCTGCTATGAAAGACAGGATCATTTTAGCCAATGGTTCTATCCAGGACATCGCTGAGATCCCTGATTATATCAAGGAACTGTACAAAACAGTTTGGGAGATCAAGATGCGCAGCATTATCGATATGGCTGCTGACAGGGGTGCTTACATCTGCCAGTCGCAATCGCTAAACCTGTTCATCAATGCCCCGAATACATCAAAACTGACTTCGATGCACTTCTATGCATGGAAAAAAGGATTGAAAACAGGTATGTATTACCTGCGTACGCAGGCTGCTTCTCAGGCTGTGAAATTTACAGTAGAAAACCAGGCCGGTAAAAATATGGAACCAGTAATTCCTGCGCACATTGAACAGGCACAGGCTGCTGAGGAGATCATAGAAGGCCCGGTATGCAGCATGGAAGATGGATGCATCAGCTGCTCCGGCTAATACGGAATGAGATTTTGAGACCTCAAAATTTATAATAACAAGGCGGTCCCGATATATATCGGGACCGCCTTGTTATTTAATCTATTGGACAATTTTTAGCCATCGCATGACAAAAGGGGCAAAACAGGTGTCATAAAACATTGTACCTTTGTATTAATGGCTAAACATGAGATCATACCCTGCGAACGTTGCGGCACACCGATAGAGTGTAAGGCAAATGCATACACCAAATGTCAGTGCAGTGTGGTGCAGCTCGATCTGAATGAAGTCCAGTATATCAGCGAGCTTTATGATGGATGCCTGTGTGCCAGGTGCTTGTTTGAACTGCAGCAGGAATACAGGGATGTCGTTTCTTCCTGAGCCTATCTTTCTTTTTTTTACTAACTTTGCGCCGAATTATTTGTTGACAAAGCATGGCAAAAGTACAAGTTGGATTGGTGCAGATGAGCTGTACCAGTAATAAGCAGGAAAATTTAGATAAAGCGATTGTGAAAATCAGAGAAGCTGCAGCAAAAGGGGCGCAGATTGTGTGTTTGCAGGAACTTTTTACTTCTCTGTATTTTTGTGATGTTGAAGATTATGCAAACTTTGACCTGGCTGAGGCTATTCCCGGCCCCTCTACAGATGCTTTACAGGTGGTAGCAAAAGAATTGGGTGTGGTGATCATCGCTTCGTTGTTTGAAAAGCGTACAGCGGGACTATATCACAATACTACTGCCGTTTTAGATGCTGATGGCACTTATTTAGGCAAGTACCGTAAAATGCACATTCCGGATGATCCGGCTTTTTATGAGAAATTTTACTTTACCCCAGGCGACCTGGGTTATAAGGTGTTCCAAACCAAATTTGCCAAAATCGGTATCCTGATCTGCTGGGACCAATGGTATCCCGAAGCTTCGCGCATTACGGCGTTGATGGGTGCGGAAATTATGTTTTACCCAACAGCAATTGGCTGGGCAACAGACCAGGATGAGGAAACAAATAAAGATCAGTACAATGCCTGGCAAATCATTCAGCGATCGCATGCAGTAGCAAACGGAGTGCCGGTGGTAAGTGTAAACCGTGTTGGTTTTGAACAGGATGGCGCAATGAAATTCTGGGGCGGGAGCTTTGTCACAAATGCCCAGGGAAGAATCCTGTATTTAGGCGCTCATGATCAGGAAGAAACTGAAGTTGTAGCGCTTGATTTAGCGGAATCTGACTTCTTCCGCAAGCACTGGCCTTTTTTAAGGGACCGCAGGATAGACTCTTATCAGCCGATCACCAAAAGGTTTATTGACGAAGATTAAGATTTAAAGATGTCATCATTTAACGAAGTAATATTTAACAGCAGTCCCAAAAAGAATGGCTACAGTTTTCCGGCTGAATGGGTAAAACATGAAGCGACATGGTTAACCTGGCCGCATAAGGAAGCCTCATGGCCAGGGAAAATGGAAACCATCTATACGCCTTACTGTCAGTTTATAAAGGCAATAGCTGAAGGCGAGAAGGTTAGGATTAATGTCAACGATGAGGAAACCAGGTCGTTCGCGATTTCAGAATTGAAAAAAGCAGGCGCTGACATGGACCAGATCGAATTTTACTTTAACGCCAGCAATGATGCCTGGTGCAGGGACCATGGTCCGGCATTTTTATTGAACACTGCAGGCACAAAAAAAGCGATCGTCGACTGGGATTATAACGCATGGGGAGGTAAATATCCGCCTTATGATCTCGATGATGTGATCCCAACCAAGATTGGGGAACACTTTAATCTGCCGGTATACAATCCCGGGATCATTATGGAAGGCGGATCGGTGGAATTTAACGGAGCCGGTACAATACTGACCACAACTGCCTGCTTACTGAATGAGAACAGAAATCCTGAACTGACGAAGGAGCAGATTGAGCATTACCTGCTGGAATTTTATGGAGCTGAACAGGTACTGTGGCTCGGCGATGGTATAGTGGGTGATGATACTGACGGACACATTGATGACATCACCAGATTTGTGAACAAGGATACGGTACTGACGGTGGTCGAAAGTAATCCGCTGGATGAGAACTATCTCCTGCTGCAGGAAAATCTGGAAACTTTAAAAAGCCTGAGGCTATTGGATGGCAAACCGCTGAATATCGTTCAGCTGCCAATGCCCTCACCTGTGATCCATGAAGATACCCGCCTGCCTGCCTCTTATGCTAATTTTTATATCGCAAATTCGGCTGTAATTGTACCGACATTCAGGGATGTGAACGATGAAAAAGCTTTGGAGATCATAAGAGGTGTATTCCAGGACAGAAAAGTTGTGGGAATCGACTCTACAGATATCATTTGGGGTCTTGGCAGTTTTCACTGCCTGAGCCAGCAGGAACCTGCGATTTAGGATTGAATGATTCAATTCGTATCTTAACGCTATAATTAAAAAAAAACATTCAATCAAACATAATTACAGATGAAGTTATTAGAAGGAAAAACGGCATTGATTACAGGTGCATCTAAAGGAATTGGCCGTAAGATCGCCGAGAAATTTGCAGAACAAGGTGCCAATGTGGCTTTTACTTATTTGTCCTCAATAGAAAAGGGGCAGGCTTTAGAACAGGAACTGCAAAGTTTTGGGACTCAGGTGAAGGGCTACCGTTCTGATGCGTCTAAATTTGAGGAAGCTGAGAAACTGATCAATGACATTGTGGCTGATTTTGGAACGGTTGATATTGTAGTGAACAATGCGGGGATTACCAAAGACGGATTGCTGATGCGCATGACGGAAGAAAACTGGGACGAGGTCATCAATGTAAATCTGAAGTCGGTTTTTAATGTGACCAAGGCGGTTTCCAAGGTGATGATGAAGGCGCGCAAAGGTTCTATCATCAATATGAGTTCTGTAGTTGGTGTACAGGGCAACGCCGGGCAGGCCAACTATGCCGCATCCAAAGCAGGTATCATCGGGTTCTCCAAATCGGTGGCAAAGGAACTAGGCTCACGGAATATCCGTACCAATGTGGTTGCTCCCGGATTTATCCGCACAGAAATGACTGATGTACTGGATCCTAAGGTTGTCAAAGGATGGGAAGAGGGGATTCCTTTGAAAAGAGCCGGGGAAACAGAAGATGTTGCTAATGTTTGTGTATTTCTTGCATCAGATATGAGCGCTTATGTAACCGGACAGGTGTTGTCTGTGTGCGGCGGCATGCTGTAGCAAATGATGAGCGATTCTTTTACAATATATACTTTACTCGTCCTTTCCGGATGTTTGCTGACAGGCCTGCTTTTTGCATGGCTGCTGTATCGGGGTACTGAGCACCTCGATAAAAGATTGCGCTACTGCCTTGCCGCTGCGCGGGTCATCGTTGTAGCCGGGATCGGGTTTTTGCTGTTCTTTCCGCTGGTAAGAAGGGTGTCCTACAATCTGGAAAAGCCCATCATTGTAATTGGCCAGGACAATTCTCTGTCTGTTGGGGGCATTAAACCCCCGGGATTTGATGAAAAGCAATACCAGGACGACTTGCAGAGACTCGCAGATCAGCTGGCCAAATCCTATGAGGTCAAGGTCTATAATTTTAGTGATGGTGTGAGAAACGGCTTTGACTTTGGGAACAAAGGTAAACTGACCAATGGTTTTCAGTTCATAGACCGTCTCAATGATGAACTGCTGAATCGTAATGTCGGGGCGGTGATCCTGGCTTCTGACGGGATCTTTAATCGTGGGGGCAGTCCTCTTTACGATATTAATAAACTAAAAGCACCGGTCTATACCATTGCACTTGGAGACACAGTGCCAAAAAAAGATGGGCTCATTGCCAATGTCAACCACAATAGTCTTGTGTACCTGGACAATGAATTTACAATGGAAATCCAGGTTCAGGCATTTGAAAGTAAAGGAGAGTCAACCCGGCTTACTGTCACGGAAAATGAAAGACAGGTGTATGAAAATAACATAGAGGTGACATCCGATGCTTTTGTGCAGCATGTACAGGTCAAACTGAAGGCTTCTAAGCTTGGTATTCAGAGATATACAGTACGTCTAAGCCCTCTTAGAAATGAGATCTCTGAGCGAAATAATATACAGCAAGTCTTTATTGATGTGATCGACGCCCGTCAGAAAGTACTGATAGCGGCTGCGGGACCCCATCCGGATATCGCCGCTTTGAAAGAAGCGATAACTTTAAACAAATATTACGACCTTAAAGTTGCCCTGGGGGATGAATTGAATGGTCTGAATGTGAATGACTACAGCCTTGTCATTTTATATCAATTGCCGGGGCTGCAGGGAGAAGGAAATGCCTTCCTGGGCAAGGTACAGCAAAGCAGCGCAGCGGTATGGTATATTCTGGGTGCGCAAAGTAACCTTTATGCGTTCAATCAAATGCAGAAACAGGTAAATTATAACGGGAACTCTGCTACACTGCAGGATGTCTTTAGCTATGCTGATCCGAATTTTACGGCTTTTGACCTGAATCCGCTGGCTGCCAAAATTATAGAGGACTTAGACCCCTTACAATCTCCGTTTGGAAAAGTAACAGTTGCAGCAAATGCCGCGGTGGCTTTGAGCCAGCGGATCGGCAAGATCAGGACGGGCGTACCATTGTTGTTTTTCGTAAATGACAACGGACGTAAAAGCGGGTACCTGATTGGTGAAGGAATGTGGAGGTGGCGCCTGTCCGAGGCGCAGCAGGATCAGCCGGCAGGGGTGTTTAACGGCCTGTTCTCCAACACCGTTCAATACCTGGCAGTAAAGGACGATAAAAGAAAATTTAAGGTTTATACTTCCAAAAATACTTTTGACGAAAATGAAAATGTGCTGATCAATGCAGTATTGTACAACGACAGTTATGAGGCCGTAAATACGCCCGATGTGAGTATACAGCTGAAGAATACAGAAGGAAAGATTTATAATTTTTTGTTTTCCAGAACTGAATCCGCGTATCAGCTGGATGCGGGAACACTGCCTGCTGGCAATTATACTTTTGCAGCCTCAACTGTGCTTGGTGATAAAAAACATAGCGCCCGGGGTTTGTTTTATGTAAATGCATTGAATGCGGAATACCAGCAGACTTTAGCCAATCACCAGCTGCTCAACAGTATGTCTGCGCAAACCAACGGCAAGATGTACATGCCAGGGGATTTGCTGAGTATTGTGAAAGACATCGCCGGCAACGAGCAAATTAAAACATTGAGCTATGAAGACCGCAAATATGAGGAATTGATTAACTTTAAGTGGTTGTTTGCATTGATCCTTGCACTGCTGACCCTGGAATGGTTTTTTAGGAAAAGAAACGGCGAAATTTAACGATACGGCATATGCAGATCAGTACAATGGAGGCAATCGAAATCCTGGGAACAATATCTTTTGCGATATCCGGTTCATTCGCAGCAATGCAAAGAAGACTGGATCCGTTCGGGGTGCTGATCATTGCTTTTGTAACCTCTATTGGCGGCGGCACGGTGCGGGACCTGCTGTTGGGTGACACACCGGTTGCCTGGATGAGGAATGTTAATTATTGCCTGCTGATATTGCTTAGTGCAATAGCCACCATTTTCTTCAAAACACACATCAAAAAATTTAAGGTCACATTATTCCTGTTCGATTCCATGGGGCTTGGGCTGTTTACCATTCTGGGCGTTCAGAAAGGAATCAGCTTCGGGCTCAGCCCTGGCATTTGCATTGCTCTGGGAACCATTACAGGATGCTTTGGAGGCATTATCAGAGATACGCTGTTAAATACTATTCCCCTGATCTTTAGAAAGGAAGTCTATGCCACTGCCTGCATTTTAGGAGGCTTACTTTATTTTTTACTGCTTTATTTCAATCTGAAAGAAGATATTGCCAAAGTTGTGGTCATAGCCGTTATTTTTGCATTCAGGATTGTTGTGGTCAGATACAAGCTGGCACTTCCAAAATTCGGGTATTGAAGGGAAGTGCCGGATTAGTCTTTTGGACGTTGTTTGACGATCACGAAAACATCCTCATTGTCCTTTTTCATGAAATATTTTTCACGGGCAAACTTTTCAGCTGTGCTTAGATTGGTGTTCAGCTCGTTCAGATCCTTTTTTACCTGAGATATTTCCTTCACATAGAAATCTTTCTCTTCCTGGAGTTTATCTACTGCTGACCTGTATTCGTATTGTGCGATGAAATCGTTTTTATCAAAGAACAGCATCCACACTGCAAATGCAACTACAGCAAGGATATATTTATTACGTATCAGTTCCAGTAAACGATTCATTTATCAAAGGTATAAAAAACGGAGTTTTATACAAATGTGTTTATACACTTATCCACATATTGGCTATATTGAATAAAAATTGATCTTGAACAGGAAAATTAAATCAATCGGCTGGTCGGTACTGGCCTTCGGTGTGCTTGTATCAGGTGGCTGGTCCGCTCCACAGGAAAAACCCAAAAAGAGCAGCAGGCCCCTCATCATATTTGATACAGATATGGGCCCGGATTATGACGATGTCGGCGCCATTACTTTACTGTACGCACTGGAAAAAAAGGGCGAGTGTGAAATACTGGCCACTATAGCAAGTGATGCGCATCCCTCAATAGCACCCACCATCGAAGTCTTTAACCGGTATTTTGGGAGGCCGGATATGCCTGTTGGTATTGCATCGGCCGGATCGCCCGGGCTCACCGCACCCAATAACTGGAATGACTCGCTGGTCACCCGTTTTCTAAAGAAAAAAAAAGCTGAGGGTTATCCTGCCGCTGTTGAGGTCTACAGGAAAGTACTCGCTAAACAGGCAGACAATAGTGTAACCATTGTCACGGTAGGGTTTGTATCGAACATCAGGGACTTGCTCAATTCAAAGGCAGATGCGTTCTCCGGCCTTTCAGGAGTTAACCTGGTAAAAAAGAAAGTGAAGAGCTGGGTGGCTATGGCAGGTGGCTTTCCGCAGGGAAAGGAATTTAATGTAGAAAAAGATGCAGAAGCCTCTTTTGAAGCTTTCAGTAAATGGCCAAAACCAATTTTATTTAGCGGATTTGAGATAGGGCAGCACATTATGACCGGCGCAGGTGTTGCCAGGATGGATATAAATAAAAGCCCTGTGGCATGGGCATACCGGTACAACTTAAAAACATATGATAAGAATCCCCAGCCGAACAGACCTTCATGGGACCAGACGGCAGTTTTATGTGCAGTGAGAGGAGCAGGTAAATATTTCTATGTAAACGGGCCGGGAAAATTCATTGCAGACCGTCAGGGTTTCAATACCTGGAATCCGGAGATCAACGCAGAACATTATTTCATCACTCACAAATACCCTTATGAAAGGACAGCAGCCGTTATAGAGAACCTGATGGGCTTTGAGCCATAAACAGCAGGACTTCCATCCGGAACGGTCCTGCTGTTAAACCTAAATTTTAACCATTTTATGAAAAATGATTTGTTGACCACAGGGTAACCACTCCCTGTGAACTTATCCCCGGGATGATCATTCTCGGGTAAGTATCTTATAATGTCTTATTTTCAAGGCCGAAGGTCGGAAGTAGAATTGTTAATTCCTTGTCTTTGTGATTTTTCAATTAATTATGTCTAAATATCGACTTTTTACAGAATTTAATTTTGTTATCGGGTGGGGATGGGTTGGATTACGAGAATAATGTACGGAGGCAAGGAGTTCGGTATAAGGCAAAAAAGAAAGCCCGGCTGCGTCATGCAACCGGGCCTTTTAACAGGTATGTATCAATAAATACTGTTAAGATCTATTTTTTGTAAGCGTACTTAAAGTCTTTGCCGATAAAGCGTGCAGCAGCTCCAAGTTCTTCTTCAATACGCAGCAACTGGTTGTATTTTGCAATCCTGTCAGAACGCGATGCAGAACCGGTTTTGATTTGTCCGCAGTTTAGTGCAACTGCCAGATCAGCAATGGTCACATCTTCAGTTTCACCTGAACGGTGAGACATTACTGAAGTATAGCCATTGTTTTGAGCCAGTGACACCGCGTTGATGGTTTCAGTTAATGAACCGATCTGATTTACTTTTACCAGGATAGAATTTGCAGTCGCCTCATCGATACCTCTTTGTAAGCGTTTCACATTAGTTACGAACAAATCGTCGCCGACCAATTGAACACGATCACCTACTCTGTCGGTCAGCAATTTCCATCCTGCCCAGTCATCCTCGCCCATACCATCTTCAATAGAAATGATCGGGTATTTTTCAGTCAGTGAGGCCAGATATTCAGCTTGCTCTGCGCTGGTACGGATTGCACCTTTGTCACCTTCAAATTTAGTATAGTCGTATTTACCGTCTTTATAGAATTCAGAAGCAGCACAGTCAAATGCCAGACAGATCTGCTCACCCGGTTTGTAACCTGCTTTTTCAATAGCTTTAAGGATCGTCTCAACCGCATCTTCAGTACCGTCAAAGGTTGGCGCAAAACCACCTTCATCACCTACAGCAGTAGAAAGACCCCTGTCATGCAAGATGGCCTTTAAATTATGGAATACTTCTGTTCCCCATCTCAACGCCTCAGAGAAAGAAGAAGCGCCAACGGGCATGATCATGAATTCCTGAAACGCGATAGGGGCATCAGAGTGAGAACCTCCGTTTACGATGTTCATCATCGGAATAGGCAATGTATTGGCATTGACACCACCAATGTAGCGATATAGAGGCTGACGGCTTTCCTGAGCTGCTGCTTTGGCGACGGCCAAAGAAACACCTAAAATTGCATTAGCCCCAAGGTTGCCTTTATTTTCAGTGCCATCCAGCTTAATCAGCAGACTGTCGATCGCATTTTGTTCAAATACATCAATACCTTTCAATTCAGCAGCGATCTTATCATTTACATTAGCCACGGCTTTCAATACGCCCTTGCCTAAGTAAACTTTTTTATCACCATCCCTTAGCTCTACAGCTTCGTGCACACCGGTTGAAGCACCAGAAGGTACTGCAGCACGACCAAGAATGCCATTTTCTGTAATTACATCTACTTCAATTGTAGGATTGCCACGGGAGTCAAGTATTTGCCGCGCATGAACATCAATTATTAAACTCATTTTTATTGGTTTTTATTAGTTAATTAGCCTTAGTGTAAAAATTACAATTACTAAGGCATTATCCAAAGTTAGAATAAATTTTAAATTATACGGTTTGATCGGAATATTTTTTCATTAATGCCTTATTTTCAAGGCTTTTGAACATTATTATTCCCACTTGAATACCTTTACCGCCACTGCGTAGATGCCAATTCCCCAGATGACCATGATCAGGATCTGATGTTTTACGTCCCATAGGCCCGCTCCTTCAAAGGCCACTTTTCGCATGGCATCGTTCAGGTAGGTCAGCGGCAGTGCACGGCTGATCGGCTGAAGCCAGGAAGGAAATGCGTCGATGGAGAAAAAAGTGCCAGACAATAAGAACTGGGGTAAGGTAATGATATTGGAAATAGGAGGGATGGTACTTTCGCTTTTGGCCACGCCTGATACGACAAAGCCAAAACCCATGAATACGATTAGCCCGATCACAGAAAGCAAAAGCATGTTTAATACCGTGACGACACCATGGATCAGGGTAAACTTAAAGAAAAAGTGCCCGATCAGGATGATGAATACTGCTCCCATTAAGGCAAAGCCAATTCTCGCTATGCCTTCACCAAAAACAATGCTGGACCTGCTGACTGGCGTCGCAAAAAAACGTTTGATGACCAGGTTCTGTCTCAAACTGAAAAACACGAAGGCTGTGCCGAATACACCTGTGCTCAGTAAAGAAAAACCAAGCTGACCGGGGAGTATAAAATCTATGGTCCTGTAGATCCTGCCTTTCACCGTACTTTCGTTCAGCTGGGCCACGGTAGGTTTCACATCTTTGCTGTTTAGCGTGAAAAGGAGGTTGTTCAATACGGATTTAAGGATGTTGCCCTTGTCCATCGAGGCAGAGGTATATTTCACATTGGCAATATATGCCGGTGTACCCGCAGTATTTCTCTGCACCGCTATGACGGCGTCATAATTTCCTTTTTCGAGTGCTGTTCTGATCTCAGCAGCATCTTTGTCTTTGATCAAACGTATGACACTGACATTTTCGAGTGCTTTGATCACCGGGTTCTGCAGATCGGAACCGGGAGCAACCGCCACGTCTACATGTACGCCGCCGCCACCCAAAAATCCAAAAACAAGGATAAAGATCAAAGGAAAAGCCAGTGTGAAAACAACGGCCGAGGGGCTGCGCATAATGGAACGGAAACTTGCTTTTGCAAGGGCCAGCGTAGCTTTGGTATTACTATAAGGTTTACTCATTTTTTTAATTGTCCTCCCGCCATTCTTTGCCGGTCAGATTGATGAAAACATCTTCCAGGTTGGCTTTTTTAACTTCTTTTTTCCGTTCAAACCCAGTACTGACCAGGTTGTCGATCAGATTGTCCGGCGTATCCAGCACGATGATCTCTCCCCGCTCCACAAAAGCCACCCGGTCACAAAGCTGCTCGGCCTCGTCCATATAGTGTGTGGTGAGTACTACTGTAGTACCATTATTTCTAATGCCGATGATCAGGTCCCATAAATTACGGCGCGCCTGGGGGTCGAGCCCGGTAGTTGGCTCATCCAGAAAAATGATCTTCGGAGAATTGATCAGCGTAGTCGCTATCGAGAAACGCTGTTTCTGGCCGCCAGAAAGCGCTTTGTATTTTGCTTTTGCCTTATCCTGAAGATTCACTTTTTCCAGCATCTCCATCGGCCTGATGTCCACGCCATACAGACCGGAAAAAAGTTCCATAAGCTCTACCAGATTAAGATTGGGGTAGTAGCCGGCAGCCTGCAGCTGCACACCAATAATCCTTTTGATCTTTGCGGCTTCCCGCTCCACAGAAAAGCCATCAACTGTAACCTCCCCGGATGTTTTTTCACGAAGAGTCTCAATGATCTCCAGTGTAGTGGTCTTTCCGGCACCGTTAGGCCCCAGTAAGCCGAAGATCTCATTTTCATAAACGTCAAAACTGATCCCGTTTACAGCGGTAAAATCATCGTATTTTTTGACCAGATTTTTGACACTTATGATCGCATTAGTGCTATTCATGGGTTAAATGTAATAAAGGTTTTATGCGAAAAGAAGTAACCGGGGTTACTTCTTTTTGAAAATATCGGTAAAATGAGGTATTTGGCGGGTGAATTAAATTACCAGGCCAGTTCGCCCTTGATCATGTCAATAAAATCGTCAAACAGGTAGCGTGAATCGTGCGGACCTGGTGAAGATTCAGGGTGATACTGTACTGAAAATGCTTTTTTGCCCTTCACACGGATGCCTTCTATACTCTGGTCATTTAAATTGAGGTGGGTGATCTCTACTTTGTTTGATTTTCTCACTTCGTCCGGAATTACGCCAAAACCATGGTTCTGAGAAGTAACTTCGCAATGATCTTTGATGATGTTCTTGACCGGGTGGTTCAAGCCCCTGTGTCCGTTGAACATTTTCATGGTCCCGATCCCGTTTGCCTCGGCAAGCAGCTGGTGGCCAAGGCAGATGCCAAATACAGGCTTATCGGCCGCTAATACCTTTTTAACCGTCTCAATGGCATAAGGCATTGCCGAAGGATCGCCGGGGCCATTCGAGATAAAATATCCATCGGCACCCCATTTGTCCATTTCTTCAAATGTAGTTTTGGCGGGGAATACCTGTACATAAGCATCCCGGTCGTCAAAGTTGCGCAGGATGTTTTTCTTGATGCCCAGGTCCAGCGCCGCGATCTTAAGCGCAGCGTTTGATGAGCCGTAGAAATACGGTTCTTTGGTAGATACCTGCGAAGACAGTTCCAGCCCGTCCATTGAAGGGACCTCTGCAAGTTTCGCTTTCAATTCTCCCAGATCAGTGATCTCAGATGAAATGATCGCGTTCATCGCGCCTTTATTTCTGATGTGACGTACCAGTGCGCGGGTGTCAATGTCAGAAATGCCTACAATGTTCTCATTCTGAAAATAATCCTGTATAGATTCTGAAGCCTCTTTACGGCTAAAGCCGATGTTGTAATTTTTACAGACCAGGCCGGCAATTTTGATGCTGCCTGATTCAATTTCATCCTTATGGATCCCATAATTACCAATGTGCGCATTGGTAGTGACCATGATCTGTCCGAAGTATGAAGGATCGGTAAAGATTTCCTGGTACCCGGTCATTCCTGTATTGAAACAGATCTCACCTGTAGTTGTGCCTATTTTGCCCGCGGCTTTACCGTAGTAAACAGTACCATCTGCCAGTAACAAGATCGCAGGTAACTTTATATAGTTAGTCATGGTAATAATGAAAATTTGGTGGTGTAAAAAAAGAAGAATGTGCTGTTATGGAACCCGTTCATTTCGGGGTACAAATATAGAAGATTTGCATGGTTTTATCCCAATTTTTTTTAATCTCCTTTATTCTCGATTGTAAAACCTAATTTTGCGGGTACAAAACGATAGCGCCATGTCTGTAAATAAAGAAGTTAAACGGATAACCACACACATACTTCAGGAGATGAAGCATAGCGGAGAAAAGATTGCGATGCTGACCGCTTACGATTATTCTATGGCAACCATTCTTGACGATGCAGGCGTGGATGTGTTGCTGGTGGGCGATTCGGCTTCCAACGTGATGGCCGGACATGAAACGACCCTACCTATTACCCTGGATCAGATGATCTATCATGCCCAGGGTGTGGTTCGGGGAGCAAAACGTGCGTTTGTAGTAGTAGATCTTCCCTTCGGAAGCTACCAGGGCAACTCTAAAGAGGCTTTAAATTCTTCGATCAGGATCATGAAAGAATCGGGTGCGCATGGTGTAAAGCTGGAGGGCGGGACAGAAATCGCCGAGTCCGTAGTACGCATCATTACCGCAGGAATTCCTGTGATGGGACACCTCGGATTGACACCGCAGTCTATTTATAAATTCGGAACTTATACCGTAAGGGCCAAGGGGGAGGAAGAAGCTGAAAAGTTAAAGACAGATGCGCTGGCCCTGCAGGAAGCAGGCTGCTTTGCCATTGTGCTCGAAAAGATTCCCGCCAAACTGGCCAGAGAAGTTTCCGAAAGCCTGCACATACCGACCATTGGTATAGGTGCCGGCACGGATTGCGACGGACAGGTATTGGTAGTAAATGACATGATCGGACTGACCAAAGGCTTTAAACCCAGGTTCCTGCGTCAGTACCTGAACCTGTACGAGGGGATACTGGAAGCCACACAATCTTATATTAAAGACGTTAAAGCAAAAGATTTTCCGAACGAAAAGGAACAATACTAAATGCCGGTAACTGATAAGGATATACTTTACGAAGACAACCACCTGATCGCTGTAATGAAGCGGGCCGGGGATATTGTGCAGATTGATGAAACTGGGGATGAACCCCTGGATGAACAGGTAAAAAAATACCTGGCCGCAAAATACAACAAGCCAAACAGTGCTTTTTTGGGCGTGGTGCACCGCCTGGACAGGCCGGTAAGCGGGGTGATCCTGTTTGCCAAGACCAGCAAGGCGCTGGAGCGGATGAATGCCGTATTCAAAAACCGTGAGGTCAAGAAAACCTATTGGGCTGTTGTACGTAACAAACCCGAAAGGCCCTCAGGTATTTTGATACACTGGCTGGTGAAGAACCCTCAGAAAAATGTGGTGACTCCACACCAGGCAGAAGTGGCGGGAAGCCAGCGCGCAGAACTGAGTTACAGACTGCTTGGCGAACTTGACGGCTATTACCTGATAGAAGTGGACCCGCTTACAGGGCGCTCACATCAGATTCGTGTGCAGTTGTCTACGCTGGGCTGCCCTATAGTAGGCGATAACAAATATGGTTACCCAAGGGGAAGCCGCAAAGGCAGTATTTGCCTGCACGCGCGTCGCTTGCAATTTATACATCCGGTAAAAAAAGAACCGGTAAATATCTTTGCAAAATTACCGGCAGATGGTTTTTGGGAGCGCTTTGAAAAGTTTTAAGTTTAACTGACAGACTTGGGTTCCCTTAATTACAAGACACCTTTGCAAGCACTACCGCATCTCCAAAAGTCAGTTTAGACCTGTCTTTAAACACTACCTTGCTGCCTTTTTCTTCAATATCGCCAAATCCCTCGACCAGGTCACTGCCTTTCCGTAAAAAGACAACCTCTCTTACCGATCTCATTCCTTCAGCATCAAAGGTATATTCCGCGATCAGGGTATCCCCTTTCATTTCGCCGGCAAAAGTGCCTTTGCTTTTGTCTTTTTCAAAAAACCTGTAATTCAGTTCACCGGTATATTCTTCACCTGCGATGTTCAGTTTCATGGATACCGTATCCCTGTTCTTAACATATGCATAACATTCCGTGCTGTTGCCTTCTGCGGGTTTTGTCGCTGTAAATGTGGTGTCTTCGGCAATCAGCTCAGTGCTGTCAGCAGTCTTTTTCTCTGAATTTTCACTGTTGCAGGCCGCCAATAAGCCGGCCGCCATGGCCAAAAAAAAGAATGATTTTTTCATATTCTGTATTTTTTAGGATTTGGAGAGCATACTGCAATTGCCCTGCCAAATTATGACAGTCCTGTTCATCTGCAGCTTTTCCTGCTGCATTACAAATGCCTTGCAGGAGACTGGTGCTCACCTGAAACACACCTAATTCACTCTTCCTTCACAAAAAGGTACCCTTTTGTGGCTTTTGGTGTGAACAAGGTGTGAACAAAATCTGAGCCTAGTGTTTTTTGTTGAACCTTAGTGCCAGTCCTGCATAAAAATTTCGTGTCGCTGCGGCATTAAAATACCTGTTTCCAACAGCATTCAGGTCATTGCCCAGACTGTACTTCTGGTTGAGCAGGTTGTCTGCCCCGGCAAATAACTCTACCGGTGTTTTGCCGATCCTGAGATTCTTCCAGCCTGCCTTGGTCTGGATTAAATGATATTTCCGGGCATAAACCGTGTTGGCATCATTCAGCGGGATGCTGGAAGTATAGTTGTGCTGCAGAAATACATAAAAATCTTCTGGCAACAGGACATCAGCACTGCTGACCACCACTGCTTTAGGCACCCCGGTCAGCGCATTTCCGGAAAAATTATCTGTATTGTTCAGGTATTCTTCAAATTTAAACCGGCTAAGCGTATAAGCGTTGCGCAGCTGCAGCCCCCTTATAATACCAGTGGTCCTGGCTGGCAAAACCCAATACGAAAGCGAGGTTTCCAATCCCCATTGCTTAGTGCCTCCGGCATTTACAAAATAATCCTTTTCATCTTGATCGACGCGTCTTACGATTGCCTGTTTCAATTTGTAATAATATCCGTCCATGTCCAGTAAAAGCCGTCCATCTTCTGTTTGAAACCTGATGCCGGTTTCATAATTCCATCCATACTCGGGTTGTAAGCTGGTGTTCACCACATTGTTTGATCCTCTTACTTCTCCCAGCGACGGTGGTGAATATCCCCTGCTCACTGAGGCTCTTATGGAAAACCTGGGATCAATCAGATAAGAAAGTGCCAGTCTGGGCATTAATTGCACGTGGAAAGTCTTAGTCCGCTTTGGTATGGCAACTGGCGAAATACTTTTGTAAGTATATTCGTATAAATTGGCACTTGCCGAGGTTTCAATAAGCAGTTTATTAAACAGGTCAAAGTTGAAGTGTACAAAAGCAAAACTTCCTGATGCCCTCAGATCATCTGCTTCTTTTATATTTCCGGGAGTTCCTGAGTTGTTGTCGAAGTTGTCGTAGTTTGTGGAAGTTCGCATGCTTTCCAGCCCGGCGTTGAGTTTCCAGTTTATGTTCTGCGCCTGACTTGCGTATTCAACATAAGAGCGCAGGCCAAGCGTAAATTCCTTTCGCTCTTCATAATTGGTAATAAATGGGTTCTTAAAATCTGTATAGGTCGAGAAAACAGACACGACGTGTTTGAAATGGGCATTTATGATCCAGTCGTTGGAAACGCCACCGTAAATGGTCTTGCTGTAAATCCCTGCGTTTTGTTCAATGGCACTTTTAGTCGCGGGTGTAGCAGGCCTTGAAACTTTCGGATCGGCCAGGAACTGTGCGGCAGTTAAACCGCCCGGTGTATTGTACCTGAGGTCTGAATAAAACAGGAGTGCTTTTAAACTGGCATTTTTCGCATAGTCATATTTTTGGAACACCTGAAAATATTTGCGGTCCATGTCGCTATGGTCACGGTAGCCGTCACTGCGCTGGTAGGCCTGGGTAATGTTGATGGTGTATTTTTTAAACTGCTGATTTAGTGTTGCATTTTGATGAAATGTACCAAAAGAACCTCCTTCCACTTTTAATGTTGCTAGCGTGCTGTCTGCCGGAGCAAGCTGCGGCTGTATGAGGATCACACCTCCGGAGTTTGCTCCAAATATGCTCCCATGCGGCCCCTTTAGTACCTGCAGTGATCCTGCACCCGCAACGTCCAGTGCGTTGAGGTAGCTGTTGCCTCCGGCATCTGTGAGCGGAAAGTCATCAAAATAGATTTTTACATTTCTGACACCGAAAGGGGACCTTAGCAGGCTTCCCCTTATAGAGAGGCGGTAACTGCCCGGAGAACGTTCTTCCATACGCACACCCGATATCGTATTTACAGCATTTACCAATGAACCAGATGGCTGCCTGTCGATGACACTTTGATCGGCAAGGCCTATACTGCCGGTCGATCTCAGCAAAGGCTGTGAGGAAAAATATGGGCGGATGACCACCTCATTTAATCTTTTTGTGCTGTCCTGTCTGGTTTGCGCAGAACCTATTGTTGCCAACAGTATAAAAGTGGCGGTTAAAAGTGATTTCATCTTATAGCAAAGCTATAATTTAGCCAGTATATTCCGTTCTAGGTATCAGTCTATTTACTTTGACACTTCAATAGAATGAATTTTCATCTGTTTATCCTATCTTTAGGCGATTTTAACCGAAAGCGGGTTTATCACAGACAATAAGCTTTCATTTTTTCATTCATATAACCGTATTTATAAAAATATGTCAAACACTTCAAAAATTATCTATACCAAAACAGATGAAGCGCCGATGCTGGCTACCTATTCGTTTTTACCAATTGTACAAGCTTTTACAGCCTCAGCAGGTATTGACGTAGAAACCAGGGATATCTCATTAGCAGGAAGGATTTTAGCAAACTTCCCTGAATTTTTAAGGGAAGAACAGAAAGTTGGAGATGCGTTGATAGAGCTGGGCAAGCTTGCAACTACGCCAGAGGCCAATATTATCAAGTTGCCCAATATTTCGGCTTCTATTCCGCAATTGGCTGATGCTATTGCCGAATTGCAATCACAGGGATTTGCTGTCCCTGATTACCCGGATAATGCACAAAGTGACGAAGAAAAAGCAATTAAGGCAAAATACGGAAAAGTCTTAGGTTCTGCTGTTAACCCGGTTTTGCGTGAAGGAAACTCAGACCGGAGAGCCCCTAAAGCGGTTAAAAATTATGCGAAGAATAACCCGCATTCAATGGGTGCCTGGTCCGCGGATTCTAAAACGAGGGTTGCCAGTATGAGTGGGGGTGATTTTTATGGTTCAGAAAAATCGGTAACCGTTCCTGAGGCGACTCAGTTTAAAATAGAGTTTGTTGGAACTGATGGTACAGTAACTGAGTTAAAAGGTTTAACTCCCCTAAAGGCGGGTGAGGTAATTGACAGTTCGGCACTGAGCTTGTCTGCCCTGAAAACATTTGTTGGAAAGGAAATCATGGAGACTAAGGCAACCGGTATTCTGTTGTCGGCTCACCTGAAAGCGACGATGATGAAGGTTTCTGATCCGATCATTTTCGGTGCAATTGTAGAAGTATACTTTGCTAATGTTTTTGCTAAATATGCAGAGTTATTTGCAGCGATTAATGTGGATACCCGTAATGGCTTAGGCGATGTTTATGCTAAAATCGCCGGAAATGAAAAAGAAGCAGAAGTAAAAGCGGCTATTGATGCTGCAATTGCAAACGGGCCTGCGCTGGCCATGGTAAATTCTGATAAAGGGATTACGAACCTGCATGTGCCATCTGATGTCATTGTGGATGCTTCTATGCCGGCAATGATCCGTACATCTGGCCAGATGTGGGATAAAGACGGCAAACCGCAAGATACCATTGCTCTAATTCCGGATCGTTCTTACGCCGGGGTGTATACCGCCACTATTGACGACTGCAAAGCTAACGGTGCTTTTGATGTAACTACTATGGGCTCTGTGCCGAACGTTGGTCTGATGGCGCAAAAGGCAGAAGAATATGGTTCTCATGACAAAACTTTCCAGGCTGCGGCAAATGGCACAATTCGTGTCGCAGATGCAGATGGTAAAGTTTTCTTTGATCAGAAGGTAGAGAAAGGCGATATATTCCGGATGTGTCAGACCAAGGATGCGCCAATCCAGGACTGGGTTAAACTGGCGGTCAACAGGGCGCGTTTGTCGGCAACGCCGGCAGTATTCTGGCTGGACGAAAACAGGGCTCACGACAGACAGATCATTGAAAAAGTCAGCAAGTACCTGGCAGATCACGATACTGCAGGTTTAGATATCCGTATTCTGTCACCTGTAGAGGCGACTAAATTTACCTTAAACAGGATCCGTAAAGGGGAGGACACGATTTCGGTAACAGGTAACGTACTCCGTGATTACTTAACAGATTTGTTCCCAATCCTGGAATTGGGAACTTCAGCGAAAATGCTATCTATTGTTCCGCTAATGAATGGTGGTGGCTTGTTTGAAACCGGGGCCGGTGGTTCTGCGCCAAAACATATTGAGCAGTTTATCCATGAGGGTTATTTGCGCTGGGATTCATTAGGCGAGTTTTTGGCACTTGCTGTTTCCCTGGAACATTTGGGCCAGACACAGAACAATCCGAAAGCTTTGGTGCTGGCAGAAACATTGGATCTGGCAACCGAGAAGTTCCTGGCAAATGATAAATCGCCTGCACGCAAAGTCGGACAAATAGACAACAGGGGCTCACACTTTTATCTGGCTTTGTATTGGGCAGAGGGTTTGGCCGCGCAAAGCAAAGATGCAGAACTGAAGGCCAGATTCGCACCGCTTGCGAAAGCTCTAGCCGAAAATGAAGCGAAGATCGTGGGAGAATTAATAGGCGCACAGGGTAAGCCGCAGAATATTGGTGGTTATTATCATCCTAATGATGAGCTGGCATTTGCAGCAATGCGTCCAAGCCAAACTTTAAACACTACGCTGGCAAATTTATAAGATAATTTATCATTCCAATAAGAAGGGCCGTTTCATGTAACTGAAACGGCCCTTCTTATATGATAGTGTCAATAATTCAAAACATTTGAAGATATTTTCGAGTTATATCTTTATAAAACCTATCCATATGAATACGGGCCAAAACGACAACCAGGGAGCTGGCAAAAGAACAGATAAACTTCATCCTTCTGATCTTGGCGAGACAAAAGATTTTGATAATTTGTCTTATGATAAAGATAAAAACAGTTTTGAGTTTGATGTAAAAAGCAGGGATACAGGCTACGATCATCCGCTGCCTTATGACACTTCTGCACCAAACGGAGAGGACAGCACTTCTACTTATGACGAGGCTAATCCTTATAATGGTTCTGAATACAATGAAGACAAGCAGATTGATGAAAGTTTTGAGAGTGCGGCTATGCGCATCAGTGATGAAGAAGATCTTGAGCTGAGCCCTGAAGATGAGTTGCTTGGCCGTACACCTGAGGATGAACGTGATGATCTTGACGAGGAGGGTTATCCTGTTAATGATGAGCCCGGGAAAAGGCTTTAGGAGTTGACGTCCAGGTTAAATCTTTTTCGCATTTCCTCCAGTTTAGGGTTTTTGTCCACCAGGTACTGATACCTTTCCACATTGGTATAAAGCCTGTTTACCACAGCGCGCGTCACCTGTTTGCATTGTATGGAGACATTAAAATTCTTCAGCCTCGGCCTTAAGAAATTCAGCAAGTCAATCATTTCATCCTGAAGCTGACCTTCCTGTATTTTATGTTCAACATGAACGGTAATTTCTTCAGGTGTTTCCAGGATGGGTTCTGAAGCTGTCATTATGGTGTACACATTGATTTTTCCATCTTCCCTGGTTTTATTGGCATATTGATTCCAGTACAGCATCAGCTGTTCGTAGGTAAATGGTTCTTTAGCGTCCCCGTTGATATATTTCGGCTCGTCACTATCCTCTCCGTTTGCCACCCGCTCAAGGTCTGTTAAGGACGGGATGAGGCTGCTCATTTTTGAGTTTGTATTCGGACTGAGTGTTATTTTTCCCGTTGGGGCCGTACTTAATATTGTTGGCGCAGGACTTGGATTAGACGGTAGCGGGCTGCTTTTCGGTAATTCGATGACCGGTTGTTCTTCGGGAATCAACTTGGCATGGCTGGTGTCCTGTTGGGGGGGCGGAAGTTCTTCCGGCTCAGATGGAACCGCGGCAACAGAACTTATATTAGTTTTTTTTTTAATCTGATCGTTGTCAGTTGCGGAATTGGGTTGCTGCGCCAGTTGAAGTACCGAAGGGATATGGCACATTTTAATCAGTGTGAGTTCTACCTGTAACCGTTGGTTTTTGCTGTTTTTATAGTTCAGGTCACATTGGTTTGCCAGGTTTAGCGCTGTGAGGATAAATGACACCGCTGTTTGCTGGCTCTGGGTAATATATTTCTGCTTGATGTTTTCACTGACCTCGAGTAATTTGGTGGTTTGCGGATCCTTGGCGACGAGAAGATTCCTTAAATGGCTCGCCAGCCCGTTGATGAAATGATTTCCGTCGAAACCGTTGTTTAAGATCTCATCAAAGAGGATCAGCGAATTGCTCACATCAGCCGCATTGAGGTATTGAATAAGTTTAAAGTAGTAATCGTAATCGAGTATATTCAGATTGTCAATAACCGATTTGTAAGTTACGTTCTTGTTGGTGTAACTCACAATCTGGTCAAACATGGAGAGGGCATCCCTTAAACCGCCATCCGCTTTTTGTGCGATGATGTGAAGCCCGTCTGCTTCGACCGCGATCTGCTCACGCTGAGCAATCCTGTTCAGAAGCCCTGAAATATCATCTACCTGTATCCGGTTGAAATCAAAAATCTGACAACGGGATAGTATAGTAGGGAGTATTTTATGCTTCTCTGTTGTGGCTAATATAAAAATAGCATAAGAAGGAGGTTCTTCCAGTGTCTTCAGGAATGCGTTGAAGGCATTTGCTGAAAGCATATGTACCTCATCTATGATATAGATCTTATATTTTCCTGCTTGTGGAGGTATCCGTACTTGTTCTATCAGGCTTCTGATGTCATCAACAGAGTTGTTGGATGCGGCATCGAGTTCATGAAAGTTAAAGGAATGGCCGGTCTGGAAAGATACACAGGATTCGCATTTACCGCAGGCTTCCTGTTCAGGAGTTAAATTCGTACAGTTTATCGTTTTGGCCAGGATCCGCGCGCAGGTGGTTTTACCAACACCGCGAGGGCCGCAAAACAGAAATGCCTGTGCCAGCTGGTTGTTTTTAATGGCGTTTTTTAAGGTGCCTGTAATATGGCCTTGTCCAACAACGGTTTCAAACGTTGCCGGACGGTACTTACGGGCAGAAACTATAAAATTTTCCATCGCAACGAAATTATAAATTTTTTGCGGAGCTGAAGGGAAATGTGAGAAAATAAAATATAGCAGGGAAATTTATATCTTTCCGGATCTCATAATTAATAAATAAATTTAACTTTGATTATCTAGAATATTCTCGTTAATGAAACGCTTACTCATCTGCCTCTTTTTGATGGCCCCAATCTTGTGCTCCGCACAATCTAATTATCTTAAAGGATATGTTATTACAAATTCCGAAGAAAAGCTTGATGGGTATATAGACTTTCAGGGCCGTCCTTTTACACCGTCCGAGATTTATTTTAAAAAAGAACTCAGTGAAGATCCCCAGACTTTTACGGTTGCAAATTGTCAGGGCTATGCCCTTGAAGGTAAAGATGTTTTTCAGCGGTTTACAGTGAGTTCAAGTCAGGCTTATACCAGGATATCTAATTTGAAAGAAGGTTTGGATACGACGACTAAACGAGAGACGGTTTTTTTAAAGCTCCTGCAGGAAGGGAGAAATCTGACCTTGTTCTCCTATACTGATGAGATTAAGGAAAGGTTTTATCTGTTAAACAATAGGAGCAGGGAACCTTATGAATTATTCAGGGCCTTGTTTCTCGCAAAGCATTCTGCCACTGTACAAGGAAATTTCAGGTTCAGGGATCAATTGCTAGAGGAACTCACCAAAAACGAAGGTGCGGCTTACTATGATCCGCGGGATTTAAACACCCTACGGTATGAAGAGGCAGATTTGCTAAAGGTAGTTTCAGCGATCAATGATCAGAAGCCACCTAAAACAAAGATCTCCCGGGTAAAGATTTTTGCCGGATCAGGTTTGAGTATCACTTCTGCAACTTACAAAGGACAGCATGTACTTGGGAATGATGAGGCGGTGTCTGCGCCTTCATACAATCTCATGCTAACAGCCGGATTTGATGTCTTTTTAGACCCTGCGATGATGCGGTTTATGCTCAAAGTCGAGATGTCTCTTTTTGTGAGTAAAAATAAAATCACTTCATCCGGTAATTCAAGACATACTTTTGATCAAAACTCGATTGGACTGGAGCCTCAGTTCATATATAATTTTTACAGTAAGGAACGTTTAAAGCTATTTGCGGGACTTGGGGCAGGGATTTTCTACTCCATTTACAGCAACAATAAACCCGGTCGTTTTTTTCCGCCGGCAATACCGGGAGAAGAAGAAGGGTTTGAATTGCAGCCGGTCGATTTTAAGCAATTTAACATCACTGCATTAGGTAAAGTGGGCGCAGTAGTAAGTAAAAGAATAGAGATTTATGCCGGATATATTATCCCGTCTGCTTTGACTGATTATTCTGCATACAATATCCGGATCAAAAGAATGACTTTTGGGGTCAATTATCTGTTCGGTAGTTATTAATCTTTTCATTATGTGTTTGATTAATAGAAATTTATTTCTATTTTTGCAACCCCGCAATTAAAGCGGATAAAACATAAAATAAATAAATAACAATGAATCAGTACGAAACTGTTATCGTTCTAACCCCGTTGTTGTCAGAAGAGGTTGCTAAAGAAGCATTGGCTAAATTCAGCAAGATCATTTCTGACAGCGGAGCCGAAATTGTTCAAGAGGACAATTGGGGTTTGAGAAAATTAGCGTACCCGATTGAGAAAAAAGCAAGCGGGTTCTTTCATCTTACAGAGTACAAATCTTCAGGTGAATTGATTAGTAAATTGGAACTGGAGCTTAAGCGCGATGAGCGTGTGCTGCGTTTCTTAACGATTAGACTTGACCGTCATGCGGTAGCCTATAATGAGAAAAAACGTAGCGGGGCTTTTAACAAAAAACCTAAACAGGAGGCTGCAGTATAATGGCAAAGGATCAAATACAATATGTTACTGCTCCAAAAGTGGACGATAACAGAAAAAAATATTGCCGTTTCAAAAAGAATGGTATTAAATATATTGATTATAAAGACGCAAACTTTTTGTTGAAATTCATCAATGACCAGGGTAAACTTTTACCACGCCGCTTAACCGGTACTTCATTGAAATTCCAGCGTAAAGTGGCTCAGGCGGTAAAACGTGCACGTCACATCGGTTTGTTGCCTTTTGTTGCTGACCAATTAAAATAGGAGCTGAGAGATGGAAATTATTTTAAAACAAGATATCAAGTCCCTAGGGGAAAAAGATGATATCGTTTCTGTAAAGCCTGGATATGGCCGTAACTACCTGATCCCACAAGGATTTGCTCAGTTGGCTACTCCTTCAGCTAAAAAAGTATTAGCAGAAAACTTAAAGCAAGCTGCTTTTAAACAAGATAAAATTAAGAAAGACGCTGAAGGTATCGCAGAACGTTTGACTGAGGTTAAATTGTCTATAGGTGCTAAAGCCGGCGAAAGCGGTAAGATCTTTGGTGCAGTAAACACCATTATGATTGCTGACGCATTGAAACAACAAGGATTTGATGTTGACCGTCGTCGCATCACATTCGAAACTGAGCCTAAATTTGTTGGCGAGTACATCGCTAACTTAAACTTACACAAAGAAGTAAAAGTTAAGGTTCCTTTTGAAGTTGTAGCTGAGTAATCCGCTTCTTTACAAAACAAAAAAAGCGTCCCCATTCGGGACGCTTTTTTTGTTTAAAATCATTATGGTAAATCTTACCTTTGGCCGATGGCAAAACAAAAACGGGCTAAAGCTAAAGTCAAATCCAAGCCTTTAGATAAAATATCTTCGATAGCACTCAAAGTGCTTTTGTGGTTTCTTATGGTTACTGTTTTTTGGGTCCTGGTTTACCGTTTTGTTAATCCTCCCATTACGCTTTTGATGGTTCAGCGCAACATAGAGCGCAGCGCTGATGACAAGCCCTATAAAATGGAGAAGAAATGGGTAGACTTCGAAGATATTTCTGACAATATGAAACGTGCGGCAGTGTCTGCCGAGGACCAGTTGTTCTTGAAGCATCTTGGATTTGATGTGAAGGCAATAGAAAAGGCATTTGAAACCAACAAGAAAGGCAAGAAAATAAAAGGCGGTAGCACCATATCTCAGCAAACGGCTAAAAATGTATTTCTATGGCCCGGAAGATCATGGATCCGTAAAGGTTTTGAAGCTTATTTTACCATGCTGATCGAAATATTATGGAGTAAAGAGCGAATTCTGGAAGTGTATCTGAATGTAATCGAGATGGGAGACGGGATCTATGGTGCCGAGGCAGCCGCGCAATCTTATTACGGGAAATCCTGTCACAAAATGAGCCGGGCCCAGGCAGCTTTAATAGCAGCCTGTTTCCCCAATCCCAGAAGATGGACGCCTAAAAAAGCAACTTCATATATTCGCCACAGACAGTACCTGATCATGCGCAATATGCGAAGACTAGGGCCATTGGACTTTTAAGATCAGAGCAGGTGTGCAAATATCGTGTTATGCCAGCTTTGTTCAAACGGAACTTCCCACTTGGTTTCAAACTCCTGAAGGGACTGTATCATATTGTTAAACACAATTGTCTTTGGGCCGATGGCCTTTATGTTTACCAATGTTTCAAAATCCTCCTTGTTTACTACAATAACCCTATCGTCAAGTTTGTAGGCTATATTGAATCTATTGAACAGATCGACCTGATAAGCCTGCTCGATTTCCTTGATGATCCGGACAGAAGAATCAATGGAACAGCCGGTAACACCTGCGGATGCCTCGTCAACAATGAATACGATAAAGAAATTGTAAAGCACCTGTGCTTTTGCATTTAGCTGCTGGCCATGCGCTTTCCATTGCGCACTAAATTCATCAAGTTGCTGCTGAATAGTTTTCACTTCGGCATTCGAGAACGCACGGTCGCTCTGGTAGACCCAGACTCTGGATTGTGGAGAAAAATTCATAGTTCAAAATTACGAATTTAATTAACTTGGCCGGGCTAAATAATTAACGTGATGAAAAAGTTTACATTACTCTTGAAAATGTGCTTGTTTCTGTCTGTGTGCGTGGTTTTTATGGCTTTTACCCCTGTGTTCTCCTTCGATGAACAGACTAATTATATACAGAAGCTGCTTAGCAGTCATTATGACGATACACCTGGATCACTGTCTGTAGACCGGTACGAACTGAACGTTACCAACAATGGTTTTTGCAGATATAAACGTCATTTTACAAATGGAAAAGTCGAGTATTTCTCTTTCAATCTGCTGAAATTTAAAGATCTGGATTATTATGGTACGGATAAAAGCGGGCATCTATTCCTGCGTACGAAAAATGATGACGTAATTGTGCAAACCTATAACGATAAAGATGAGGGGGATGTAGACAGTATGGCAACTTATATGGTCATACCACTTAAGAATATAGAACCTCAGGACCTGTCGGACCTTCATGAAAGACTGATTAGACTGAATACGCAGCGATTTGCTCAAAAATAGTGTAAACCGGTGTTTCCACATAGCGGGATGCTACAATAATCTCCGTATTACCTGCCTGTGCCTTAAAGAGCTCTTTAACCAGTTCAGGGCAGTTATTGTCCTTGGAAAGATGGGAGAGCAGCAAATGAGTCATAAAGGGAGGCTTGTGGGTGTTGAACAGGTTCAAGGCTTTTTTGTTGGACAAGTGGCCTCTTCCCCCGCTGATCCTGCTTTTAAGGAAATAAGGATATGCGCTCTTACTGAGCATCTCATCATCATAATTGGCTTCCAGAAACGCAGCGTGGCATTGCTTAAAATGAAAGATCAGCTGCTCACACGGGTCACCAATATCCGTAAACACCCCTATGTTTGTGCTGCCGCAGGAAATCATAAAGCTGTGTGGTTCTGAAGCATCGTGAATTTTTAAAAAGCTGGTGACAGTAAGGGTGCCTATTTGCGTTACCTCGTTGCTGTATAAAGGTCTTATAAGGTCCTGACGCAAGTTAAATCTGCATCCCTTTAAGGTGCCGGAAGTGATATAGACTGGCAGGTTATACTTAGCCGCCAGCGTACAAAGCCCCTTTACATGATCGGAATGCTCATGTGAAATGAAGATCGCTTTGACCTTGCTCATAGAAAGGCCTGTCCGGGACATTCTTTTTTCAGTTTCCCTGCATGAAATGCCTGCGTCAACAAGTATGGCTTCGGTTCCATTACCGATATAGTAACAATTGCCATTGCTGCCGGAATTTAAGGAGGCAATATAAAGCGTATTACAGTCCATTTGCCCTAACTGTTATTTCTGCAATGTCCAAAACCTGGACATGCTGGTCCTGATCCTTTAATTTTACCCCGTCGCTAAGCATGGTCATGCAAAACGGGCAGCCCGCTGCTATGATCGAGGGCTGGGTCTCCAGTGCCTCCTCTATTCTTTCAATATTAATGTCTTTGAAGCCTTTTTCAGGTTCTTTAAACATTTGTGCGCCTCCGGCTCCACAACAAAGGCCGTTGGACTTACAACGTTTCATTTCTACGAGCTGTGCGTCAAGGACCTCGAGCGCTTTCCGGGGAGCCTCATAAACATCATTTCCGCGACCCAAATAGCAAGGATCATGATAGGTGATTTTTTTTCCTTTAAAGCTTTCGCCGCCTTCGGCTTTCAGCTTTCCATTGTCAATAAGCTGCTGGATCAGCTGGGTGTGGTGAATCACTTCGTAGTCGCCACCTAATCCCGGGTATTCGTTTTTTATGGTGTTAAAGCAGTGCGGGCAGCCGGTAACGATCTTCTTAATATGATAACCGTTCAGCAGTTCTATATTGGTCATCGCCTGCATCTGGAAGAGGAATTCATTTCCCGCGCGTTTGGCAGGATCGCCGGTACAGCTTTCCTCGGTACCCAATACGGCATATTTTATACCGACATGATGAAGGATCTTGCAAATATCACGTGTGGTTTTCTGCGCTCTTTCGTCATAACTGCCTGCGCAGCCTACCCAAAATAAGATTTCAGGTTCTTCGCCTCTGGCAATAAGCTGTGCCATTGTCGGCACTTCAAAATTCAGTTTCTCGCTCATTTTTTCTTGTGATTAACTTTCCTCAGCCCAGTTAAACCGGTCCGCCGGAGCATATTTCCATGGCGCTCCATTGTTTTCAATATTGCCCAGCATGGTGTTTATACTGGCGGGCGACTGAGATTCCTCCATTACAGCATATCTTCTCAGTTCTGTGATGATCGCCAGGGGATCTATATTTATCGGACAAGCCTGTGTGCAGGCATTGCAGCTGGTACAGGCCCAGATTTCTTCTCTGCTGATGTGTGTGTCCAGCAGGGACTTCCCGTCGTCAAAACCGGTTCCTGTTTTGTCGATATTCCGACCGACCTGTTCCATTCGGTCTCTCGTATCCATCATGATCTTACGCGGGGAAAGCAGTTTTCCGGTAATATTTGCCGGACAAACCGAAGTGCATCTTCCGCATTCAGTACAGGTGTAGGCATTCATCAGGTTTATCCAGGTCAGGTCATTGACGTCCTTAGCGCCAAACCGACCGGCTTCCGTTTCAGGCGGCGTAAATGAAGGATCCAGCATTGCCTTCACCTCATTTGTTACGCTTGCCATATTTGTGAATTCACCTTTTGGTTCGAGGTTGGAGAAATAAGTATTGGGGAAGGCAAATAAAATATGGAAATGCTTGGAATAAGGCAGGTAATTCAGGAAACAAAAGATACCGATGATATGAAACCACCAGCAGCCGCGTTCAAGCGCAATCAAAGCGCTTTCTGAAGCAGGTAAAAATCCTTGCAGGTATTGACTCACCGGAAATGTACCCGCTGAGATATAATGGCTCGCACCAATTGTCTGAAGTTTAGCATCAGCAGCGTTCATGGTTAGAAAAGCAGTCATCAGCAAGATTTCTGAAATGAGGATCAAATTGGCATCTGATCTGGGCCAGCTGGTCATTTCAACCCCGCTAAACCTTCTAAGTTTAATCAAGTTTCTCCTGATCAGGAATATCGCGCAACCCAGCCATACGCCCAGAGCGAGAAATTCAAATGAACCGATGAGCGCATTGTAAAACAACCCCAAACCACCAAAGATCCTGTGTGTGCCAAAAATGCCATCGATCATGATCTCAAGTACTTCGATGTTGATGATGACAAAACCAGCATATACCACAAGATGGAGCAGGGCAGGTACTGGACGGAAAAACATCTTAGTTTGTCCAAATGCTACTTTGAGCATGGTCATCAATCTTTTCTGCGGCTGGTCAGACCTGTTTTCAGATCTGCCCAAACGGATATTGCGGATGACTTTTCTGAGATTATAGCTAAACAGGACCAGAGCAGCCAGAGTAATTGCTATAAATAAGATTTGTGCTACCATTTTGTATTAAGAATTATAGTATGCTAAGTTAAATAAATACTACAAAACAAATTGCTATGCTTGCATAAAAATGAAATTTTTTAATCTTTTTATAAGCCATTTGGCCCCTGCACTGACATTTGCGGGAGATAACCGGATTGGATGGTGTTCACTATTGATTTAGGTGTAAGTACTTCAAATTGAATTTTTTTTGGCGCATCAATCACATTTTTATAGCCTGAGGGAGACCATAGGTGCAGTTTAGCACCACTTACCAGGTAAGCTTCGTTTTCATGACGCACAAAGACACCATCAGGTAAATTATGCAAATTTTCCCGGTAGGTGATCTTAAGGTGGTCACTGCCGATCCTTTCTTTATGCAGGATGTCATCTATCTCTGAGATTCTGGTTTTTTCATCAAATTGGTATTCGGGATTACCTTTAATCCATAAGGACTTAAATTTTTTAAAATCGCTCCTCCTGCATTCTGCACAGGGCCTGTGGCCGGATGCAAAGGCCGTGGCTTCGTCCATAAAAAACAGTTCGGTATAGCGGCCGGGCGCCATGACCTTTCGGTGCCACCCTTTGAACTGAAGCAGGCAGGTGATCCAGGCTTTCAGTTTAAAAGGTCGTACGATCTGTTTGACAGGGTTGTGGATAACACCCCGGTTTCCCATCCAGGCACCACGTGCCGGGGTTTTGATGATGTTTCCGTTGGGGTCAACCCGGTTTTGCAGCATAAGGTTTTCTTTTTTGTTCGGGCAGGCTATGATAATGGTGGCAAAGATTAAAATTTTAACATTTGATAAACTTAAGTTCATAGTAGAAGCCTAAACTTGCCATTCCCCACGGATAGTATTCACTGCATATGTTCAATTTAATCCTGGTAAATGTACTTATATAATAGGTTATTTGTAATCGGTGTTTCGATTGCATGCTGTTTCAATTGCATATTCCTGGGTGTGAGCTGCTGTTTCAGTGCTAATAAGGATGGCCCTAAAGAACCCCTGTCCTATACAGAAAGACTGGTACTCACCAATCCTGATTCAGCATTCTTACTGGTACAAAAACTCCGGAAAGAATATGCCGGCCGGGGGGATGTGCATGCCCTGGCCATATGTAACCAGCAACTGGGCAAAATCTTTCATTATCAGGGCGCCTACGCCCAGGCACTAACCTTTTACCTCAAGGCAGACAAGGTATTCCGAAGGGAACACGATCGTCTGCTCATTGCCCAAAACCTTAATAATATTGCCCAAACCTATAGTTCTGCTCATCTTAAACAGAAATCCTTACCCATGTTTAAAGAAGCGCTGAAAATTTTCCAGGAACTCAGGAATGATAAGGGAATAGCAAAAACATACAGTCTTCTTGGGAAGTTTTTTGAAAAGAAAGGTACCTATGGCATCAGTTTCGATTATCAGCAGCTCGCACTTCGGCATTATAAAAAAATAAGCGACAGTCTGGGCTTGGCCAAAGTGTATAACGATATTGGTTCTATCCTGGAACGCAAGCGTCAATACAATGACGCGCTGAAATATTTTACTTTGGCACTATCCATCAACAGGTCTTTGGACAATCGGCTGGGTCAGATTGGGAATATCAATAATATTGGCGATTTCTACCGCAAAACAGGGGATTACATTAACGCCCTTTCCGCCACCATGCAGGCCAAAGCGCTTGCAATTGAACTCAAAAGCAAAAGAGAACTCATCAGTGCATGTGACAACCTTGCCCAAACCTATAAGCTGATTGGCAATACCGACAGTGCCTATTATTACAGTGAGACCGCCAGTAAAAATTACCACCAGACCTTTAAGGAAGAAAGCAGCAAGCAAATCAATTTGCTGCAAACCTTTTTTGAAGTTGAAAAAAAGGATAGCGAAATTCAGCAGTTGAAAGTTGATAAAAAGATCACTCTGATCTCCACGGGAGCGGTAGTAGCGATCTGTCTGCTGCTGACCCTACTCGGTTTTACCATTCTGAGTAAACAGCGCATGAAAAGCCGTGATGACAAGATCATTTTTGATGCACAGCAGAGCTTTATGAAGGTCCAGCTAAAAAATAAAATGCTTGAGCAGAATCTGCTCAGTGAGGAGCTGGAATTGAAAAGTAAGGAACTGACCAGCCATACCCTGCACATTATCCAGAAGAACCAGTTACTGGAAGAACTCAAAGGGAAACTGAACACGATCGTTAAAAGTGATAAAAGGGATCAGCGTAAGGAGGTAAAGCAATTGATAGACCTGATCAGTACCAACAGTGATCAGGATAAGAACTGGAATGATTTCAGGGTGGTATTTGAAAAGGTCCACGTTAATTTTTTTGCTGAGCTAAAAAAATATTGTGAGGGACTTACCTCCGCCGATCTGCGTTTGCTAGCCCTGTTAAAGATGAATCTGGACTCTTCAGATATCGCCACTATGATCGGGATTTCCCAGGACAGTTTAAGGACTTCCAAATACCGGCTTCGTCAAAAGCTGCAAATCCCGGAAGGTGAAAATCTGCTGGGCTTCGTGCAGCAATTCTAAATATACCTGATTATAAGCAGAGAGAATTTTATAACGGGAAGTTAACAAAGATTTAATGGCGCTGATTTCCTACGTAACCTGTTGATAATGTGTTTGTTGTTGTGTGATTTTTAAGCTTGTAGCTGTTTTGTTCCGCCGGTTTTTATTGCAGTAGCTGTTTTGTGACGGTCACCGTTTGCGGGGCTGTAAATTCTTGTCAAACTTTGATTCCATATCCGGAAATGCATCTTAAAGCGCTTTAAATGCAGGGCCGGGATATAAGAAACAAACAAGCAAAAAACATCAGCAAATTATTCAGCAGGAATTTAAATTATTCAAACTCAAACAAAAAAATGAAACACTTTTGCGTACTTATATTATCACTGCTTTTACTTCCGGCAGTGCTTTCGGCCCAGGGATTAATCACCGGCCGGGTTGTGGATGAGGGCGGTTCAACTTTGCCTGGCGCGACCGTCAGAATCTTAAGCCTGAACAGGGGCGTGATTACCGATGAGAACGGGGGCTTTAAATTATTAGAGGTACCGGCAGGGAAATATGAGCTCACCGTTGCTTATATCGGTTATGAGACCTTAAAACAAAGTGTGATAATGGCAAAAAAGGCGGTGAACATCGATTTTAAATTAAAATTGTCTACAGGCTCCAAATTATCGGAGGTAGTGGTTTCTGGTCAGATGAGTTCTACACTTAAGGCTTTGAACCAGCAAAAAAACTCTGACCGTATTGTCAATGTAATATCCGCAGATCAAATTGGCCGTTTCCCCGATCCGAACATTGGCGATGCCCTCAAAAGGGTTCCCGGAATTTATGTTCAGCTTGATGAAGGAGAGGCGTCATTAATCAGTATCCGCGGAACAGATCCTTCAAAAAGTACAATTAACATTAATGGAACCAACATTTCTGGTACCGGAGACAACAGATCGGTAAGCATTAGTGCCATACCGGCAGATATGGTGCAAACAGTGGAGGTTACTAAAGCCATTACACCAGATATGGACGGCGATGCCATAGGAGGAGTCGTGAACTTAATTACAAGAAAGGCACCTTATAAGAAGTTGCTCTCTTTTACACTTGGTTCCGGTTACAGCGAAATTGTACATAAACCCACCTATAATGGAAACTTTGTTTTCGGAAATCGCTACCTGAAAGATAAAAGACTTGGTGTTATGGCTTCAGCCTCTTATTATCGCCAGTTCTTAGGTTCCTCCTCACATGGCAGTGCCTGGGAAGATGTTAGCTGGGTGGACAAACAGATTTACTTTATGCCGCAGTACCTGAACATGGTACAGAACAAACTGGAACGGATCCGTCAGAGTTATACTGTTGGCCTGGATTATAAAATAGACCTTAAAAACACGATAACATTCACAGGTATTTACAACAATTATAAAGACTGGAGAGAGATATCTACCCTAAAAGTGGATGATATCGGTAACGGTTATCCAAAGAACTGGGAAAGAGCTCCGGAATGGGAAGGTGCTAAGAAAAAAATAACAGATGCCAACAGGGATTTTATTGATGATGTGGCCAAAGTGCCTTACTTGAATTTGGATAACGATCATAATAACCCTAAGTACCAGCCAGAATTAGAAAGGCATATCGAAGGAGGGGTAAACGATAGGAATGCCGCTATGATTGAACAAAAGATCATGAATTTCGGGATGGAAGGCGAACATGTTCTGGGTAAGGTAAAACTGAACTGGAAAGGTTCTTACATGAAGAATGTCCAAAATACACCAAACAGAAGGGAACTGGAGCTGGAAAGCGAAAATGAGAAATCCGTTCAAATGGATTACCTCAATTCAAGATTTGTGAAAGCAGATAAAGGATTTGAGATTGAAAATATACTTGGCAGCTTAGCTAACAGACCTTCTTTTCATGCGGACTCTGTTGATACCTGGTATATGGACGCGCTTACGGGTACCGATGCCCGCGCTACAACGCAGCAATACCTTGCTCAACTGGACCTTACCGTTCCAATTGCAACCGGAAAATTTGCCAATTCACTAAAATTTGGTGGTAAATACCGAGGCATGAGCAAGGACAATGAGACCCTGTCTAAATTAACCTGGTTACCTAGCATAGATCCTTCAAAAAAAGCAGAGTATGATGCAAAAGTCGCTGCCGGACAACCCGTGAGACTTGGAGATTATATTGGATGGTCTCCTTTCTGGAATAGCTTTGGCAATAACCTGTCAAACATGAGCAATGGCCTTTATGTTAGAAATGCGGATTATAACGTAGGAAACGCGGGTAGCTCAGCATGGTTATCAAACCTCAATACCAGTAATTTCGGTGATACAAAAGATTATATTGTAGAAGAAGTAAAGCAGGATGTGCTGGCAAGTAATTACAATGGTGATGAAGGCATTGCTGCTGCATACCTGATGAGTACCCAGAATTTCGGTGATCAGCTATCCGTTATTCTTGGCGGCAGGATTGAGAAAAGCATGGTTAAATACTCGGGATACAACTTTAGTGAAGATCTGGACTTTAGTCCTTCTAAAACAATCACTAAAAAAGACTTTTTAAATTTCATGCCTGCATTCCTTGTTAAATTTACCCCTACTAAAAATTCGGTGTTCAGGTTTGCATATACCAAAACCATATCACGTCCAAATTACAGGGATATCTCTCCTTACAGAAGAGTCAATATAGAAGATCAGGAAATGAGCGAGGGCAATCCTGAAGTTAAACCTGCCTTATCGAATAACCTCGACCTGTTGGGAGAGCTTTATACCGGCAACACAGGCCTGATCTCGGCCGGTGTTTATTTTAAAAACATTACAAAGTACCGCATAGATGTAAGGGACAACGTAAGATTTGAAGATGTAAAAGGAGCTATCCAAACACCGCAGTCGTTGCTTGATCAGGGAGCAGATCCGCTTTCTATCATAGATTATAAAGATAATTATGAAAAGCTTGCTGCTGAAAATGGCATCATTGAAAGGACAAAACCTGGGAATGGTGGTGTAGCAAATTTGGTAGGACTGGAGCTTGCATTTCAGCGGAACCTGGACTTCCTGCCAAAGCCCTTCAGCAATTTCAGCGTGTACAGCAATTACACCCATAACTTCATTTTTGTAAAAAAAGACCAGCCTAAATTGCAGGGAACAGCAAAGGATATTGCAAACGTGTCACTCGCTTATGAGGTGAAAAGATTTAATGCACGGATATCATACAACCATACTTCTGCATTCATCACTACGATAGGAAGTACAGTGAAGAATGACATCTACTATGACCGCGTGAACTACCTTGATGCCAACCTGAACTTTTTCTTAACACCCAAACTGGTCATCTACGCATCAGGAAACAACTTACTAAACCAGGCACAAAGGAGATATCAGTACCAAAGTGACTACACCTATTCTGCACTCTATACAGGTGCTACGGCTACTTTGGGGTTGAAAATGAATTTGTATTAGCAAAATGAACCGGAAAGCAATCCTATTTTTCTTTATACCTGCAGCCCTCGTTACACTGTTCTCTGCCGCTACCTTCAACAGAAAGGATATCGGTTCAGAAAATGCGACAGCTATTTTTGGCAAAGACGCCCTTTCACTAAGTTTATCACTGGGGGATCTGTGTCTGGCCATTGATGCGCTTAATGAAGATTCGGTAAGCCTGAAAAAGGCAAAAGAATCTTTGGCCAACTGCAGGATTAAATTTAAAAGGATTGCTTTTTTTACTTCGTATTTCTTTCCCAGCGAAACCATGATGTACAATGCTGCGCCGAAATACGAGGTGGAGGAACCTGAACTGGAACTCGTTGAGCCTATGGGTTTCCAGCAAATTGAAGCTTTACTGTTTGAAGATAACTTCATGGCCCATAAAGAGGAGCTGTTGATTCAGACAAAAGCATTATATAGTTCGGTCAAAGACCTGAAAAATCTATTGTACCAGTTTAAAGCAGACGACCGTCAGATACTGGAAAGTATTCGTCTTGAGCTGATCAGGATGTTCACTCTTTATATCAGTGGTTATGACGCACCATCGCTGAAGACAGGCATCAGGGAAACACTGACTGCGAGTAAAGCAATCCGGATTGTATTGCAGCCTTATTTTAAGCGCAATCCAACCGGAAGCAAAGCGTTGGCAGAAAAATTGGACGGTGCCATAAAGTACCTTGGTCTTCACCCCGATTTTGATACTTTTAACAGGATGGCGTACCTTGTCGGGTATTCAATTCCATTGCAGCAAAAGCTTGGGGTTTTCATAAAACAGTCAGGCCTGGAACTCAATACGTCCGCATACCTCAATTATAACGTTTCCAGCCTATTCAGCAAAGGCTTTTTGAAAAGCTGGGATTCCATACCGGAAATTGAAAAAGCCGGATTAGTTATAAAAGGCAAAAAACTATTTTTCGATACCTCACTTTCGGGAAATATGAAAGTAAGTTGTGCGACTTGTCATCAGCCTGAACATTACTTCACTGACGGAAAGATAAGAAGCCCCTCATTAATTGCAGATACCATTTTAAGAAGAAACACCCCGGGCCTTCTATATGCAGGTTTCCAGCATTCACAATTCTGGGACGGCCGTGCCAAAAATCTGGTCCAGCAGATAAAGACCGTGGTCTTTAATCCATTGGAAATGGGAGGCAGCCAGAACCTGCCCCATAAAAAAATAGACAGTGCGGCCCTGGCTATTGCTGCCTATGTTGCCAGTTTGAACCCGTTAAATTCTCCGTTCGACAGCTATCTGCAGGGAAACAGAAGTGCCATGACAAAAGACCAGATCAAGGGCTTTAACCTTTTTATGGGAAAAGCTCAATGCGGCACCTGTCATTTTGCACCCTATTTCAATTCACTTGTACCGCCATTTTATGACATTTCGGAGGTAGAAATACTTGGAACAACTAAAGATGACAATTTTAAAAAGCCTGAATATGATCAGGATATGGGCCGTTTTGATCTGTATAAGATCCGTTATTACCGAAGGGCTTTTAAGACCCCCACCATAAGAAATGCGCAAAAGACGGCACCATACATGCACAACGGTACATTCAAGACCCTTGAAAGTGTGCTTGATTTTTACAATAAAGGAGGTGGAAACGGGCTCGGGCTTGTCATAGAAGATCAGACCCTGCCATCAAAACCTCTTAACCTTTCCAAAAATGAATGCAATCAGATCATCCAATTTATCAATTCGTTAACAGACAACAAAAACACATTTATTCATCATTAATCAAACACATGAAATCATTTAAATTATTATTATTGAGCCTGCTGTCATTTCCTGTTTTGGCTTTTTCACAGGTCAGCCAGGGAACTGAGCCTGCTGTAAAAGCGGCCCCAAAAGCCTATCAAAGTGAACTGATCAGAGGCCCCTACCTCCAAATTGCAACTCCAACCTCTATGACGATCCGGTGGAGGACTAATGTCTACGACAGAAGCAATGTCCGCTATGGCCTGACTCCAGGTAACCTCGATAAGCAGGCAACAGATTCAACTCTTGTTTCAGAGCATATCGTAACCCTTAAGGATCTGAAACCACTAACCAAGTACTACTATTCAATAGGAAACTACAAATATCCGCTTCAGGGAGATGAGAATAATTATTTCTATACCCTGCCTGAAAAAGGAAGCGAAACGCTGATCAGGGTTGCCGGATTTGGTGATTGCGGCAACAATTCGCTCAATCAGCGGAAGGTAAGGGATGCCATTGTAAATTATCTTGGCAAGGACTATCTGAACGCATGGATCTTGATGGGCGATAATGCTTATTCTGATGGAACTGATGCAGAGTTTCAGGCTAAATTTTTCAATAACTACCAGGGTACATTGTTAAATAAGTATCCGCTGTTCCCTTCTCCCGGAAACCACGATTACCATGATTTTCAGTCGGCAGCGGTAACTGATCAGTTTAAAATTGCCTACTTCCAGAATTTCTCTGTTCCAACTAAAGGAGAAGCTGGTGGTATTCCTTCAAATACAAAATCATATTATTCGTATGATATAGGAAATACGCATTTCCTTGCCCTTGATTCTTATGGACCGGACACCAAAGGTAAATTCATGTATGACCAGATGGGTGAGCAGGCAGACTGGGTTAAAAAAGACCTTGCAGCAAACAAGAGTAAGTGGATTGTAGCTTACTGGCACCACCCCCCTTATACGATGGGGTCCCATAATTCAGATACCGAAGGCCTGCTGGTTAAGATCAGGGAGAACTTCATCAAGACTTTAGAAGATAATGGTGTAGACCTGATCCTTTGCGGGCACAGTCATGTTTACGAACGTTCAAGGCTAATGAAAGGTTATTATGGCAAGGAAGCTGATTTTGATGCTGCCAAATATAACCTCAGTTCTTCAAGCGCGCTTTATGACGGGAGTAAAAACTCAGCACCCTATTTAAAAAGCAACCAAAATACTAATGGTACGGTATACGTAGTTAGTGGTTCGGCAGGTGCACAGGGCGGCCACAAAGAAACCTGGCCCCACAACGCCATGTATTATTCAAATAATGAAGTCGGTGGAGCTGTTGTGCTCGAGATCAAGGGAAGTCAGTTAGATCTGAAGTGGGTTGGTTCTGATGGTCAGGTTAAAGATCACTTTACCATGATGAAAGACGTGACAGGCACACAGGAAAAAATATTGAAACAGGATAAAAAGATAAATTAAGCAACAATACCCGGTAAACAAGATGAAGCATATAGCCCGAAGAAAATTCCTTTCCAGTGCCATTAAAGTTGGTGCATTATTGCCTGTGTTTAATGCCCCTGTCACTTTGCTGGCCGGTCAGGCACATGAAAACATATTAGATGCAGATTTGCCCGGCGAATACATTCCAACAGCACTTCCGGATAGGATCATTCTTACTGTAACAGAAAAACCAGCCACCAGTATCACCATCAACTGGAGAACTTCGGATACCACTAAAGATAGTATGGTTGAATATCTTCCTGCTGATGCCCATCCAAAATTTACCAGCGCGGTAAATCAGTTAAAAGCCCTTTCGCGGGCTTTTAACTTTGAAAAAATCAGCGCGATTAATCACAGGGTCAGTATTAATGACCTTAAGCCTGCTACCCAGTATATGTACCGGGTAGGCAATACAGATAACTGGAGTGAATGGATGCAATTCCGCACTGCAGACAATACATTGAAAAAACCGAAACTGTCATTTATTTATTTTGGGGATGCCCAGCAAGGGATTAAACCCCTGTGGAGCAGGGTCATCAGGAAAGCGTACGCCGCCATGCCGGATGCACAGCTGATATTGCATGCCGGGGATCTGGTTAATGTGGCAAATAAAGATCAGGACTGGGGAGAATGGTTTGCTGCCGGTGAGTTTATACACGGTACCATTCCTTCTGTAATGACCCCTGGAAATCATGAATACACACATGAAGATGGCAAGTCTCACCTGTCGGTTTACTGGAAGCAACAATTTTTATTGCCTCAAAACGGTCCGGCTGATGAACTGCTGGAAAACAGTAGTTATTATACAGACATACAGGGAGTAAGAATTATCTCCCTGAATACACAGATGATAGAAGAAGCTCCAGCTGAGGCATGCATTACCAGGCAAAGGGAATGGCTGGAAGCGCTGCTTAAAAGTAACCCTCAGAAATGGACCTGCGTTGTGATGCACCACCCGGTTTACTCCACTAAAAAAGGCAGAGACAATAAAAAAACAAGAACACATTTAAAGCCGCTTTTTGATAAATACGGTGTAGATCTGGTCTTACAGGGCCATGACCATGCCTATGCACGCGGGATGCATAAGATCGCTTTGACAGGTGGCGGACCAGGTGATCGTTCAGGGACCATGTATGTCGTTTCTGTAAGCGGGTCCAAGATGTATGAGACTGAGCCGCAGTCATGGGCCGATACCATTTCAAGTCATTTGCAGATCTATCATTTGATCGACATTGATGATCAGGTCTTATCTTTTAAAGCATACCTGGCCACTGGTGAGTTGTTGGATGCCTTTGATCTGATTAAACAAAAGGGAAAACCTAATAAACTGGCAAATAGGCATGGTTCCCTGTGAAATAGTGCTGACTGATGAAAAATTATTTTCTGTTCATGTGTCTAATTTTCTGTTACGTGACAGCAAATTTCCAGCAACTGGTCAACTCCTGAGCAGACGTTCTGGAGCACAGGCTGAAAAACAGCAGGAACGATAAGGACAGCGCAAATGTAATGATGGAGCTCTGCAACCACTGGGTCTATACTGATTCCTCTAAGTTGATCAAAGTAGTTTAAATAATTTCTATGTTTTGCCAGATGACGAACTGATTGATGGCGATCAAAAATAGGTAGACAAACCAAACTGGATTGCAGCGGCTCTTTCGGGCGGGTTGCCCAGCAGATCCTTTTGCCATTGTGACCTGTAGCTAGCCCTGATCACAGTTTGTGGACGTGGCCTGAAACTAATACCTGGCATAACGCTCCAAAGTTCATCAGCAATGTTTCCGCCGGTCTCTTTAAATTTCCCAACATTCCAGTCTACATATTCCAGTCGGCAGGCCAGGCTCAGTGTGGCATCCTTCCAGTTCAGGATCGTGCGTTTCAGGATTGGCTGAACTATATCTGCGTATCCTCCTTGTTGTTTACTGCCAAACTGCTGTGAATAAGTTGCGGGCACATTTACATTCACCCATGCCCACTCCCCGGTAATAAAGGTATTGAGCTTTGGCAATGTGGTGTTAAAGTCTATCGCAAAGACATCCAGACGTCTTTTGTCATCAATCACGATTCCATCATCCTGCCACTTGTTGTATACTCCGCCCATATAAGAAAGACCGATCTCACCTATTTTATTATTCCTGACCGCAAGCTTCCCGGTGATCAGCGGTTCACCGCTGGCCATTTCTTCAAACCTTTCTGCATTCGCCTTAGCCGCAGGCAAAAAAGTCCTGTTCTCTCCATTGGCAATAATGGAATTGTCAAACCCGCTGGAGGCATAAAGTTCATAGCCAAACATCCAGTCGGTCGTATATTGCTTGCCGTAAATTCCAAACCCTGCGTTGCTCCAGGTAGCGGGCAGCATCTGGGTCATGGCAATGGGGCGGTCTGTAAACTCCCATTTGGGACCATCATGGTTCTGGTTAAAAGCACCTATCGGATTGACGATCATCCCGCCCCTTAAATTGAGCAAAGGATGCAGTTCAATGTCCAGTGCGGCAAATTCAATGGCAATTTCTTTTTCTGCCGGTTCAAACTCTATTTCAGATAAAAATTTAATGCGTTTGCTGATGGTAGATGCGACAAACAGGGTGAGCCGCCTGAACTGGAACTGCTGTCCGTCTGATACTCCGCCACTGCCTTGGTATTGCCAGTTGGCCTCCATATAGCCGCCAAGGGAAACAGGCAGCTTGCCGACAGCAACAAAGGGACGCTCATATATTGCATCCATATTCAGTGTTTGTTTGGCGGTATCCAGGGCCGGGTTCCTTAAAAGCTTAGGATCAATCTGAGCCTGGGCTGCAAGAGAAAGCAATAGCGTAAAGCTTAATATAGTAACTAATTTCTTCATACGGCTTTGAGCGAGATTTTTAGATGGTCTTTAGTTACAGTTATTGGAAAACTGCGCAAGTTGGCTTCGGCAGGGCCATGCTGCATGATGCCTTTATTGCTGAATTCGCTGCCATGAGCGGGGCACTGCAGCTTGTCGCCAAACACCTGCACTTCAGCGCCCATATGTGTGCATTCCATCCACAGGGCGGAGTAGTTCTGCTCGTCGAAACGAAACACGCAGATTGGAAATCTCAACCGGTCATTGTCTACGATGATGTATTTTTTGAACTGGTTTTTTCCGGAGGTCTTCATCTTGAAGTCGCTGACCGAAACCAGTAAATCGCTTTCGGCGATCTCGCCGGTCAATGTCTGCTGCATTGTAGCGCAGCTTTGCAACAGCGTGGAGATTCCGATCCCGCCCAGACAGGCAAAGCCGCAGGTTTTTATAAAGTCTTTTCTTTCCATGATTATAGCGAGTGGAGGAATTTGAGCATTGCATTTTTTTCAACATCAGAAAGTTCCATAAACTTGTTTCTGGAACCGGCGGCTTCACCACCATGTAGCTTTATAGCCTCTTCAATGCTCTTGGCACGCCCGTCATGCAGCAAATGGTATTGACCTCCCTGAGAACTGGTAGAAAGACCCAGGCCCCAAAGCGGCGGAGTTCTCCATTCAAAAGTTTTTGCAGAACCCTCGGTATAGCCGTCATCCAGTCCAGGTCCCATATCGTGCAGCAATAAGTCGGTATACGGATGATACTCAGCATTGGACAATGCACTGATTGCCGAGCTGCCTGTTTTTAAAGTGGGTTTGTGACAGCCAGAGCAATTGATCTGATTAAAGATCAGACTACCTTTTTGTACCTCGGGGTCATTCTGGCTGCGCTGAATGGGTGCCTTTAAAGTTTGCAAATAAAAGACCACATCATTTACGGTCTGGGTTGCAATCTCAGGATCTATGGTTAAATGGGTGTATACGTCGACCGGGTCGTATGCGGAGACGATACCTATATCCTGGTTATAGGCGTTGACGGTTTGATGAAGCAGGCTGTAGGCGGCTGCTTTTTTGCCAAAACGATGTATGTATTTGCCGTTTTTTGGGATGGAGTGATTAAATGGCACTACGTATGCCGGTAAGCTGCCATAGTTTGGTACCCCAGAAATGCCATCGTTATCCTGGTCATTAGGATCGGCCATGGCCAGGATGTCCGCATCAGAAACGAGTTCAAGGAAACCGAGACCCGTATTTGCCGGCGGCGTAAATTTTGAAAAGGTAGCCCCATGCGGAATTTGCTCGGGTTGGTATCCGGGGATTGCCCTGTTCTGCAATTGAGGTCCGCCACGATCCAGAAATTTGTTGCCGCTCTCGTCGGTCTGCCCAAAACGTGTCAGGGTAGTAAAAGGATGTCCTTTGCCATCACCGGCATGGCAGCTGCCACAGCTTGTGGCTACAAATACCGAACCCAGCCCTTTTTCAGGAGTGAAAACTTCATCATTAAACGCCACATCTCCTGCCAGGAACCGTTTGCTCTGTTCATAATTGAGCCCGCTGACCGGGCCATCCAGCAGTTCGTCTTCTGGAGCTGCTGCAGGCACAATCTTCTCACAGGCCGCCATGAGTGCAGCAAAGCCCATAATCAAACCCAAAATAAAAAGTATACGTAATGACATGTTGTTTTAATTTATACAAACCTAAACATAAATAAATACAAACAAAACAATAAAGTTAGATTAATCTAATAATATTTGTTTTGCAGTGTAATATTTATTCGCGGTCATTTTTTTGCTTGAGGTTAGTGACTACGGCAGACATGCTGATATTGAAGCGAATAAAAAGAGAATTAAGGTTATTGGGCAGCGTCCCTGTGCTTTTTTCGGAGTGTAACATCGAACCGTCAGAGTCAACGATTTAGGATTATCTGTTATTCTGATTAACAAAAAATTAAAGGCAAAAAAAACGGGAAGATCTTGATTTTTCAAGTCTTCCCGCTTCAGTGGTATGGGCCGGGATCGAACCGGCGACACATGGATTTTCAGTCCATTGCTCTACCGACTGAGCTACCGTACCTACTTCCCGTTTGGGATTGCAAATGTAGTGTCTTTTTTTGAATGACAAAATCTTTTTTCAAATTAAATGCTAACCCCCTGATTTGACGCGTCTTTTTTCCGCATCCGAACTTCCGGACCGTTCACGGGCAGCCTTAATTTCGCTGCTTCCAAAGCGATAGGTACAGGTTAACCTGAAAACCTGGCTTTCCCACCTTTCCCTGATCACATAGTTTTGTGAGGGCAGCGTACTGGTAATCCTGCTTTTTTGAAATTTAAAAACATCATTAGCCGCAAGTTTAATGTTCATTTGCTTATTCATAAAAGATTTGCTCAGACCCAGATCAACACTATATTGGGGATCTATCAGTAAAGTTCCCCATACCTGCCTGGTCTGGTACCATCCGGAAACCTCCGCGTTTGTAGAAGAATTAATGGTGATGGTTTGCTGTGTGTTTATATTCAGGGCAATCCGGCCGCTTTCATAGGGCATACCCAATAAATTAGGGGTCTTGAATTTATTGTAATATCCGGAAAGGTTATTGGTGCTGCTCCACCATTTGGCAAACTGAACCGGGTAGCTGACGTTCAGGTTATAAGAATCCTGTGTCGCCAGGTTCTGATTAGATATAAATATGGTTTTTGTTGCAGTATCGGTCAGCAGCACATCAGACATGACATCTTTAGTATGGCTATGACCGAGTGTTACGTTCAGGTTCTTTTTGAAAGAATAAGAAAGCTCAAAGGAATTGGTGTATTGTGGTTTCAGAAAAGGGTTTCCAAATCTGTATGAGTACAGATCAAGAAAATCAATAAATGGATTTAAAGACCCATAGTCCGGGCGATCGATCCTTCTGCTATATGAAAATCCCATTTCATGATTTTTTGACAGTTCCTGATTGATAAATACACTTGGAAACAGGTTAAGATAATGTCTGTTCACAATTTTGTTTTCGGTGATCGAATTGCCTTTTGAGTTGGTTTGCTCTGCTCTTAATCCCAGCTGCACAGTTGTGCTTTTAAATTTCCGGTTTATATTTGCGTGCGCCGCATTGATATTTTCATCATATAGGAATTGATTGCTTCGTCTGATGTCGTTCACCCAATTTCCGTTTTCAAAATTCTCAAATCTAAAATTGTTGTCCGTTTTCACAAAGCTGGTCTTTAAACCCAGTTCCAGCTTCATTTGTTTATTGAGGGGGTAGGTGTAATCTGATTTTGCCGCCCATATTTTGGTGGTTGTGGGCGTTTCATTCCTGAACAGATAATCCTTTATCGGCTGCGCCCGAGCATCTAAGTATCTGTTATTGAAATTTGTCTTATCATGTCCCATGTACTTAGAATAATCAGCGTCCACGCTAATTTCCTGACCCATTGTATCAAGAGTTCCCTTGTAACTAAGATTGTACGTGATGCCTGTATATTTAAAAGAATTCGGATTGCTTGCTACCACAGATGAGTCCGTTTTGCCTGGCCTGTCACCAATTAGCGTTAACACATCCGCTGCGTTATCCCCGTTGCTGTTGTAACCATTAACTGCAAATCCGATGGTGTTGTTGTCGTTAATGAAATAATCGACGCCGCCCTTATAATTGCTGTTATTCCGCATCCTCACACTCAGGCTGGTCTGGTCAAAATAGGTTTTGTCATTCGCGGTGTTATTCACCCTCATGATATCTGTTCCGCCAAATCTTTTATTACGGCCATAGTCAAAATTGCCAAATATATTGAACTTCTTTTCACGGTGGTTCAGCGTGAGCCCGCCATTTGCCTTGTAGTACTTTCCATAGCCGGCGCCGGCCAGCACAGATCCATTGGTGCCGAAGTTGCGGTTCTTTTTTAGTTTGATGTTAATGATGCCGGAATTGCCCGCCGCATCATATTTGGCAGAGGGATTGGTGATGAGTTCAATAGACTGTATCGCATTACCCTCGGTGGAACGGAGCAGGTTGGCAAGCTGTTCTGCCGATAAGTAAGTAGGCCTACCATCCAGCATAACAGTTACCCCCTGTTTGCCCCTCAGGCTGATCTTTCCATCCTTATCGACAGTTACTCCCGGTGCCTTTGCCAGGATTTCCAGCGCAGAATTCCCTGCGGCTAAAGCACTGTTCTCCACATTGATTACTGTTTTGTCGATCTGCCTTTCTATCAGTGGTTTTTGCTTAACTATGTCCACTCCTTTTAGCATTTGTGCATCAGTTGCCAGCTGAACCCGATCCAAAATATGTTTTTTATTGGATGATGTAATGACAACAGGGCCTTTAAAAGCTTTTTTATAACCAACCACATAAATTGAGATCAGGTAATTTCCAGGTTTTACTTCTTTAAACTGAAAATTTCCGTTATCACCGGTTAATGTTCCTCTTACCACGGTAGAGTCTTTGCTGTTCAGCAGGCTTACGGTAGCATATGGAAATTCCTTTTGGGCTTCATCCAATACTTTTCCTGAAATTTCCCCGTCATCATTGATCGGAGACTGGGCATAAGACCTGGTAAGTACAAACAGGAAAACTAAAAAAGCAGTCAGGGAATATATTTTGATTTTCATAGGGCATAGTTTTCTACATACGCCTTTCAGCATATCCTTAAGCATATGTAAATTGTTGTGGTATTTTTAGGTTATCTTTTTATAAGATGAACCAAAGCGGCAAAAGGTTACAGGAAAATCCAAAAAAAAAGCAGGACCGGTCAAGATCCTGCTTTTTACGCCGGTTTAATAATGTTAAAACTTATAAGAAGTAAACTTATTCCATTATAGGACATACCTTATTGATACCTTACCATCATGACCCTTACTCAACCCTTGCATGATCCTTGGAAGGTCCCCGTGGCGGACCAACGCTCTAGAAGAGATGCCCTGAGATCTGGCAGGAGATCGCAGAAATATAGCATCAGACAGGCATCAGGAAGGAAACAATATTACAGCAAGCCAGGAAGATTTTGCCTGAATTAATTGCTGATCTTAAACGAACAGATTTAAAAGTAAGACGCCCAGCAGACCCACTACCGCCACAATGGTCTCCATAATGGACCACGATAAGATGGTTTGTTTCATCGTCAGGTTGAAATATTCTTTGAACATCCAGAATCCAGGGTCATTTACATGGGAAAACATCAAACTGCCGGCACCAATGGAGAGCACCATCAGATTTGGATTGGTATGCGCTTGCAGCATTACGGGTGCAATGATCCCCGCTGCGGTAAGTCCTGCAACTGTAGCTGAACCGACGCTTATGCGGATCAGGGCTGCTATGAGCCACCCAAGCACCAGAGGCTCAAAATGAAGATCATTTAACGCATTGGCGATCTGATTGCTAACCCCACTGTCGGCCATTACCTGTTTCAATGCTCCTGAGCCAGCAATGATGAGCAGGATCATGGCAATATCTTTGACTGCGGAAACATAAATAACCATGATTTCTTTCATGCTTTTTCCCATCCTCAATCCCAGAGTATAGGTCGTCACAATAAGTGTAATGAGCATCACAATTGTGGGCTCAGATACAAAGCTGAGTATGCTTTTGAAATGTTCATCCGGTTTCGATAATCCATAAATGGCGGCACCTCCAAGCAGGATCACCGGCAGGAGTGCAGAGAGCAGGCTATTGGCAGCGCCGGGGAGTTTGTCTTCGGGCAGATCCTCTGATATAAACGCCTTGAGCGGAACAGATACCATGTTCTTTAAAGTTCTCGAATAGACAGGGCCCGCCAGTACAATAGCCGGAATGGCCAGTGTAATTCCATAGAGGAGGGTCAGTCCCATATTGGCATTAAACTGAAGTACCAGCGCAGCAGGTGAGGGATGCGGCGGTAAAAAGCCGTGAGTTACAGACAGTGCAGCCAGCATGGGCAGCCCTATGTAGACAGCCGGCAGTTTGTATTTATAGACCACA
>Ga0193717_1000044_pt1 | contig 137966 bp, 144 predicted proteins | sample U2c2metaG_FD_145900 | JGI IMG/M metagenome (GOLD analysis project Ga0193717, IMG submission 145900) | Soil microbial communities from a riparian zone of the East river system, Colorado, United States - U2c2 | ecosystem: Environmental > Terrestrial > Soil > Riparian zone | place: USA: East... | reverse complement strand
GCGGTCTCGGAGGTGGTTGGCTTCTGGGTCGGTGAGGGTTCGGTCCAACGGGCGGAGGATGAGGCGGATCAGGACGTTGCGTTGGCCCGGGGTGAGTTGGAGACGGGTTCGTGCCGCCTCCGGCAGGTCGTCGTACGACGTCTCGCTGCGGACCTCCACGGACTCGGCAGCATCCGCGTCGGCTCCGAGGGCCTCGCGCACCCGGTCTCCGAGGACCTCCGGAGAGAGATCAACCTCCTTGCCGACCACGATCGACAGGTCACGCCGTACTGCGGGCATCGGCGAAACCTCCTTGTAGGGCAGGAGATCCAGCATCTGCTCCGCCACCCGTGGATCCGTTGACCTGAGCAACCGAATGTCGCGGATCCCCTTGCGGAGCATCAGGAGCCGGTCGAGACCTGGTCCCATCGCGAGACCGGTCCAGCTCTCGTCAAGCCCGGCTTTCCGCAGCACCGAGGGAGAAGCGACACCACACTCGCCGATCTCGATCCACTGGTCGTCGAGCAGGACGTCGATCTGCCGGCCGTGAGTCGTGTACGGATGGACGGCCGGCACTGTCCGGTATGTCTGCCCGGGCAGTACGGTCTCCACCAGCCGGGCGATCATCTCCTCGAGTTCGGGCTCTCCCAGCGTGACGTTGCGGCTGATCCGCCAGAGGTCCAGCTGGTGGGGAGTCCCGGTGTGCTGCCAGTCGACGGAGTCGCGGCGGTAGCAGATCCCCGCGCACACCAGCAGGATGTCCGACGCATCGGAGGCCGCCAGTTCGCGGAGCGCCGGCGGGATCATCGCGGAGGTGTGGCTCCGCAGTACCTCTCCGTCCGAGGCGTACCTGGTGTACCGCGCCTCCCGGGTGACCGCGTCGGCGGCGTACCCGAGGTTGTCGTAGTTGTCGGCCAGAGTGACGACCGGGTGATCCCGTCTGGTCCAGATCTCGGTGTACGGCCAGGCCCGGCCGAGCGCAGTACGGATCGAGTCGACGACCAACTGGATCGCGTGTGGTCCCTGGGCGGGATCCGCTAGGTCGCGCAGGGACAGGGCAGCGTGCAGTTCTTCAGCAGTGAGGACAGGCATGAGGGTTTCTCCAAGAGGTGACTGGTTCGAGGGAGGAAGACACCCCGACCGGCCGCGGTCACCTCAGGAGAGAGCGCAGCAGCGACTCACCCCGTCGGCACCACTGTGCCGGCCGGGGCGCAGAAATCGCTGCCCATAAAGATTCACGATCACCAGCATACCTACCTAGGATCATCGGTATGCGATGGATCGACACCCTGGAAGCCGCGGCGGCCGAAAAGCTGCCGGAGCCCCTGCACCGCTACTTCCGGCAGGGTTCGGCCGGCGGGATCAGCGTCGGCGAGGCCACCGCGGCCTGGAACGCCTACCGCTTCCGCCCGCACATCCTGACCGACGTGTCGACGGTCGATCTCCGGACCACGATCCTCGGTACGCCGGTCGACGTCCCGGTGCTCGTGGCTCCGTCGACCATGCAACGGCAGGCGGATCCGGACGGCGAGGCAGCGATGTCCGCCGGAGTGGCCGCGGCCGGTTCGATCCTCGGTGTCTCCAGCAACGCGGGTACGACCTTCGCCGAGATCAGCGCGGCCGGAGCGCCCTGGTGGCTGCAGATCTACGTGGTGAAGAACCGCGACATCACCTTGCACATGCTCGACGCCGCGGTCGCGGCCGGCGCGCGGGCCGTAGTACTGACTGCTGATACTCCCGTGGTCGGTCGCAAGGAGGATGACGGGCCGACCGTCTGGGAGGTGGTCCAACCAGGTCACCTGCTGGCGAACCTGGACGAGAACGACTACCCGCCCGAAGATCTCGCGAAGGCGGACGACCTGGGCCCGGACGTGATCGGCTGGCTGCACGAGCGCACCGGACTGCCGGTCGTGGTCAAGGGTGTGCTGCGCGGGGACGACGCCAGGCGGTGTGCCGATGCGGGCGCGGCTGGGGTGATCGTGTCGAACCACGGCGGCCGCCAGCTCGACGGCGCGATCTCGACCGCGCGGGCCCTGCCCGAGGTCGCGGAGGCGCTCGCCGGTACCGGCACCGAGGTGTACGTCGATGGCGGGATCCGCCGCGGCGAGCACGTTCTCGCCGCGCTGGCTCTCGGCGCCCGGGCCGTCTTCGTCGGACGTCCGGCGCTGTGGGCGCTCACCGTCGGCGGCTCTGCCGGGGTGACCCGCCTGATCACCGACCTGTCCGACGAGCTCGCCCACGCCCTCCGGCTGGTCGGCTGCCCGCGCCTCTCCGAGCTGTCCCCCGACCTCCTCGCCCGCAGATAACTGTGCCTGCGGTGGACCAGTCGCGGTCGTATCGTTGATCACAGGCGCGGCTACCGCGTGGTCGCGCTCTTGCGATGGGGACGCGGAATGCGAAGAGCCCCGGTCCGCCGACCGGGGCTCTTCGTCTGTGTCTGGCTAGAGGCTCAGGCCTCGGACTCGTCCTCGAGCAGGTTGCGAGTGGCGCTCGGGTCGACCTGCACACCCGGGCCCATCGTCGTCGAGAACACGGTCTTCTTGATGTAGCGACCCTTCGAGCTGGAGGGCTTCAGCCGGAGAATCTCCTCCAGTGCGGCGCCGTAGTTCTCCACCAGCTGGGCCTCGTCGAAGGAGACCTTGCCGATGATGAAGTGCAGGTTCGCGTGCCGGTCGACCCGGAACTCGATCTTGCCGCCCTTGATGTCGGTGACGGCCTTCGTCACGTCCGGGGTGACCGTGCCGGTCTTCGGGTTCGGCATCAGACCACGCGGTCCGAGCACCCGGCCCAGCCGGCCGACCTTGCCCATCATGTCGGGGGTGGCGACGACGGCGTCGAAGTCGAGCCAGCCGTCGGTCACCTTCTTGATCATGTCGTCGTCACCGACGAAGTCGGCGCCGGCGGCCCTGGCGGCCTCGGCCTTCTCACCGGTGGCGAAGACGAGGACCCGTGCCGTCTTGCCGGTGCCGTGCGGAAGGTTGACGGTGCCACGCACCATCTGGTCGGCCTTGCGGGGGTCGACCCCGAGGCGCATCGCGACGTCGATGGTCGAGTTGAACTTCTTACCGGTCGCACCCTTCTTGGCGAACTTGATCGCCTCGAGCGGGGTGTACAGGTGGTCGAAGTCGATCTCTTCCGCGATCGCGCGGTAGCTCTTGCTGCGCTGAGTCATGAGTGTTCCTCTCTGGGATGTGGTGTCACGGGCGGCGCTTCGCCCTGCCACAACTGCTGTTCGGTACTACATGTCCAACGGCTGGGCCGAGGGACTTATTTCTCGACGACGACGCCCATCGAACGGGCGGTGCCCTCGATGATCTTCATCGCGGCGTCGATGTCGCGGGCGTTCAGGTCCGGCATCTTGGTGGTGGCGATCTCGCGGACCTGGTCCTTGGTGATCTTGCCGACCTTGTCCTTCTGCGGGACGGCCGAACCCTTCTGCAGGCCCGCGGCCTTCTTGATCATCTCCGGCGCCGGCGGCGTCTTGGTGATGAAGGTGAAGGAGCGGTCTTCGTAGATGGTGATCTCGACCGGCACGACGTTTCCGCGCATGGACTCCGTCTGGGCGTTGTACGCCTTGCAGAACTCCATGATGTTGACGCCGTGCGGACCGAGCGCGGTACCGACCGGCGGGGCCGGCGTCGCGGCACCGGCCTGGAGCTGCACCTTCACGAGGGCAGCGATCTTCTTCTTGGGAGGCATTCTCTCGGGTCCTTAGACTTTCTGGATCTGGCTGAAGCTGAGTTCCACCGGGGTCTCCCGGCCGAAGATCTCCACCAGCGCCTTGATCCGCTGGGCGTCGGCATTGATCTCCGTGATCGTGGCGTGCAGGGTCGCGAACGGCCCGTCGACCACCATGACCGAGTCGCCCACACCGAAGTCGGCGACCTCGACCTTCTTCTTGGCCGCGGTCTTGGTGGGTGCGGCGCCGGTCTCGGCAGCCGCCGCCTCGGCCGCCGCCACGACGGCCGGAGCGAGCATCTTCTCGACCTCTTCGAGGCTGAGCGGGACGGGCTTCTGGCTGTTCCCGACGAAGCCGGTCACCGACGGCGTGTGCCGCACGGTCGACCAGGACTCGTCCGTCAGGTCCATCCGGACCAGCACGTAGCCGGGAAGCACGGTGCGCTTCACCATCCGGCGCTGGCCGTTCTTGATCTCGGCGACCTCTTCGGTCGGCACGACGATCTCGAAGATGTAGTCCTCCATGTTCAGGGAGTTGATCCGGTTCTCCAGGTTGCCCTTGACCCGGTTCTCCATCCCTGAGTACGTGTGCACCACGTACCAGTCGCCGATCTGGGAGCGCAGCGTGCTGCGCAGCTCCTCCAGCGGGTCGCCCGGCTCCTCCGGCACGACCTCTTCGGCCACGTCCGCCCCGACCGTCTCCTCGAGGGCGTCGGAGTCCGCGTCCTCGTCGTCGGAGTCGCTGGAATAGGCGACCTCGTCGGGAGCGGTCTCCGGCTCGGTGGTGTCGTCCGGAGCGGTCTCGGCGGTCTCGGCGGCCAACTCGTCCGTCGCGTCCTCGACATCGCCCTCGGTGACGACCTCGTCGTCCTCCGCCGCGTTGCCGGTGGCGACGATCACGATCGGCTCGTCGTCGGAGTCGTCCTCGTCCGGCGTGCCTTCCTCGGCGTCGTCGTCGGCCGCGTACTCCGCGACCTCCTCGGCGGGCTCGTCGTCGTCCTCGTCGTCAGCCGCGGCCACGGGCTCGACGAACGGGTCGTCGTCCTCGGCGGCGGGAGCGAACAAGTCGTCGTCATCGTCGTCCGAGTCGTCGAAGTCGAAGCTCTCGAGGTCGAGGTCGTCGTCGGAGTCAGCGGGTACGTCGACGTCGGCCTCCGGGTCGAGGACCTCGTCGTCGCGCTGGTCGGACACGTTGTACTCCGTCATCTGTGCATCGTGGGGGTGAATCTGGTGGATCCTGCCGCTCCGTACTGGCCGCTGTGCTCCAAGACGGCCGGCGGCCCGGTCCGGGTCAGCCGAAGATCTTGAACATCGCCCAGCCGAAGGCGAGGTCGAGGACCGACACGATCGCGATGACGAACACCACGAAGGTCAGCACGACCACGAAGTAGGTGGACAGCTGCTTGCGGGTCGGCCAGACGACCTTGCGGAGCTCGGCGACCACCTGGCGGTAGAAGCGCAGCAGGCGATTGCCCTGCTTGCCCTCCGCCGGCTTGCCGGCGCCGGACGGTGCCGGGGTGCGCGTCTCCGTCACGACCTACCTCTTTCGCTAGCGGCGGCCTGACCGACCCGTTGCCGGTCAGGATTTGCAGGGCACGAGGGACTTGAACCCCCAACCTTCGGTTTTGGAGACCGATGCTCTGCCAGTTGAGCTAGTGCCCTCTGCAAAGTTCCAGACGCCGCTAGACCTGATCTCGGGCATGCCGAGTCAGGGCCATCTACGCCCGGACTAGAAGAGTGTACGGGGTCCGGGCCACCTGGTCGAACTGAGGCCCACCCCGCCACGACTCCCACCCAAGCGCCGTACCGCGCCCAGAACCTTACCTTCCCTACCCCCGGCCAACGCCGCACACCCCCTGTCCGTTCCCGCCACCCGGGACCGGATCGCCAGGCCTGGCGATCACTTGGCGATACCCAGGTGTCACCCGGTGCTGGGCAGTGCCAGGATGGGGTCATGGCTTCCCGCATTTCTGCACGTATCGGTGCAATCAGTGAATCGGCCACCCTCGCTGTCGACGCGAAGGCGAAGGCCCTCAAGGCCGCCGGTCGCCCGGTGATCGGCTTCGGTGCCGGTGAACCGGACTTCCCGACCCCGGACTACATCGTCGAGGCCGCCCTCGAGGCCGTCCGCGATCCGAAGAACCACCGCTACACCCCGGCAGGTGGTCTGCCGGAGCTGAAGCAGGCGATCGTCGAGAAGACGAAGCGGGATTCGGGGTACGAGGTCGAGGCCTCCCAGGTGCTCGTCACCAACGGCGGCAAGCACGCCGTCTACAACACGTTCGCGACGCTGCTCGACCCGGGCGACGAGGTGCTGCTGCCGGCGCCGTACTGGACCACCTACCCGGAGGCGATCAAGCTCGCCGGCGGCGTCCCGGTCGAGGTGCTGGCCGACGAGACCCAGAACTACCTGGTCACGGTCGAGCAACTGGAGGCGGCCCGGACCGAGAAGACGAAGGCGCTGGTGTTCTGCTCGCCGTCGAACCCGACCGGCGCGGTGGAGAGCCCGGAAGCGATCGAGGCGATCGGCCGCTGGGCGCTGGAGCACGGCATCTGGGTGATCACCGACGAGATCTACGAGCACCTGACCTACGGCGGCGCGAAGGCGACGTCGCTGCCGGTCGCGGTACCGGAGCTGGCCGACACCACCGTCGTCCTGAACGGCGTCGCCAAGACCTACGCGATGACCGGCTGGCGGGTCGGCTGGATGATCGGCCCGAAGGACGTCATCAAGGCAGCCGCGAACCTGCAGTCGCACCAGACCTCGAACGTCTCCAACGTGTCCCAGCGGGCCGCGATCGCCGCGCTGACCGGTGACCTGAGCGCGGTCGAGGAGATGCGGAAGGCCTTCGACCGGCGCCGCAAGACGATGGTGCAGATGCTGAACGAGATCCCCGGCGTCGAGTGCCCCGAGCCGACCGGCGCGTTCTACGCGTACCCGTCGGTGAAGGGCGTGCTCGGCAAGGAGATCAACGGGCGGGTCGCGACGACCTCGACCGAGCTGGCCGAGATCATCCTCGAGGAGGCCGAGGTGGCCGTCGTACCGGGCGAGGCGTTCGGCGCTCCCGGCTACCTGCGGCTGTCCTATGCCCTCGGCGACGACGACCTGGTCGAAGGCGTCTCCCGGATCCAGAAGCTGCTGAGCTGAGCTCACGATCGTGATCGGACCGTCCCTCGCCAAGGGTGGTGGACGGCCCGATTTCTGTCTCAGCCGGTTGCCTCGGTAACCTTCTGTAATGACGCATCGGGACCTGCGGCTGCTGCCGAAGACCCATCTGCACCTGCACTTCTCCGGCTCGATGCGGCACCTGACCCTGGTCGAGCTCGCGGACACCCACGGTGTGCGGCTGCCGGACGCCCTCCGCACCGACTGGCCGCCCGAGCTGTCCGCCGCGGACGAGCGCGGCTGGTTCCGGTTCCAGCGCCTGTACGACATCGCCCGGTCCGTACTGCGCACCGAGGACGACGTACGCCGCCTGGTCCGTGAGGCGGCCGAGGACGATCGAGCCGACGGATCCCGCTGGCTGGAGATCCAGGTGGATCCGTCCGGGTACGCGAACCGCTTCCACGGGATCACCGAGTTCACCGATCTCGTGCTCGACGCGGCCCGGGATGCGTCCGCGTCCACCGGGATCGCCGTCCAGGTGGTGATCGCGGCGAACCGCACTCGCCACCCGCTCGACGCGAGGACGCTGGCACGGTTGGCAGCGCAGTACGTCGGACGCGGGGTCGTCGGTTTCGGGCTGTCCAACGACGAGCGCCGCGGCACCACGTCGGAGTTCGCACCGGCCTTCCGGATCGCCCGCCACGCCGGGCTGCTCGCGGCACCTCACGGTGGTGAGCTGTGCGGCCCCGCGACCGTGCGGACCTGCCTCGACGAGCTCGGCGCCGGACGAATCGGCCACGGCGTGCGCTCTGTCGAAGACCCGGATCTGCTGAAGCGACTGGTCGACCTGTCGCAGTGGAACGTCCTCTGCCCGGCATCCAACGTGTCGCTGGGGGTCTACCGCAGTGCAGAGGACGTTCCACTGCGACAGCTGTACGAGGCGGGCGCCCGGATCGCACTGGGAGCCGACGACCCGCTGCTGTTCGGGTCGCGGCTCGCGGAGCAGTACGAGACGGCCCGCAGCGTCCACCACTTCACCGACACAGAACTGGCCGACCTCGCCCGAGGCTCAGTACTGGCCTCAACCGCGCCGGCCGAAGTACAAAAAGGCCTCCTCGCCGAGATCGACGCCTGGCTCGGCGTCGACCAGGCCGCCCCAGCCCAGGCCCCGGCCGGCACCTACTAGCCAACCTCCAAGCCACGGGCTTACGTTGCGGGCATGATGCCGACCAAGATCCTGCTGCCTGAGGACGAGCTGCCGACCCGCTGGTATAACGTGCTGCACGATCTGCCCACGCCTCCGCCGCCGGTATTGCACCCCGGCACCGGACAGCCTGTCGGACCGGACGACCTGGCTCCGCTGTTCCCGATGGACCTGATCCTGCAGGAGGTGTCGCAGGACCAGTACATCGACATTCCCGGCGAGGTGCTCGACGTCTACCGCCTGTGGCGACCAAGCCCGCTCTACCGGGCGCACCGACTCGAGAAGGCACTGGATACCCCGGCGCGGATCTACTACAAGTACGAAGGCGTCTCCCCGGCCGGCTCGCACAAGCCGAACACGGCGGTTCCCCAGGCTTATTACAACGCCAAGGCCGGAGTCCGGAAGCTGACCACCGAGACCGGTGCCGGGCAATGGGGAACCGCGCTGGCGTTCGCGTGCGCGCAGTACGGGTTGGAGTGTGAGGTGTGGCAGGTGCGGGCGTCGTACGACCAGAAGCCGTACCGCCGGACCATGATGGAGGTGTTCGGCGCCACCGTGCACCCGAGCCCGTCGGACCTGACCGAGGCCGGGCGGAAGATCCTCGTCGGGGACCCGACCTCCACCGGGTCGCTCGGCATCGCCATCAGCGAGGCGGTCGAGGTCGCGCTGCAGGACGAGTCGATCCACTACGCGCTCGGCAGCGTGCTGAACCACGTGCTGCTGCACCAGACGATCATCGGCGAGGAAGCCCTGATGCAGCTCGCCATGGTCGGCGAGACGCCTGACCTGCTGGTCGGCTGCACCGGCGGCGGCTCGAACTTCGGCGGTCTCGCCTTCCCCTTCCTGCGGGAGAAGTGGGCCGGGAAGATGGCACCGGTGATCCGCGCGGTCGAACCGGCCGCCTGCCCGTCGCTCACGCAGGGCACCTACGCGTACGACTTCGGCGACACCATCGGGATGACGCCGCTGATGAAGATGCACACGCTCGGGCACGACTTCGTCCCGGATCCGATCCACGCGGGCGGGCTGCGGTACCACGGGATGAGCCCGCTGATCAGCCACCTGTACGAGACCGGTGAGATCGAGGCGATCGCCAAGCAGCAGTCGGAGTGCTTCGCGGCCGGGGTGCTGTTCGCCCGCGCCGAGGGCATCCTGCCGGCGCCCGAACCGACGCACGCGCTCGCCGCGGCGATCGAGGAAGCCCAGCGCTGCAAGGAGTCCGGCGAGGAGAAGGTCATCCTCACCGCGCTCTGCGGCCACGGCCACCTGGACCTGGCCGCGTACGACGCTTATCTGTCCGGCTCGATGACCGACCGCTCCTGGGACGACGCCGACCTCCAGGCCTCGGTTGCCCACGCACTCGAGCGGCTGCCCGCGGTCAACTAGAAGCGCCGCCACCAGGGCTTGGGGCGTTTGGCGACCGCTCCGAGCCACCCCGCCGGGACTTCCCAGCCCTTGGCGGCGATGCCCTCGAAGTACGCCGCCTTGACACTGTCCGGGAGCCAGTACGACGCGCTGTCGTGCTGCGCCCCGCTCCGATGGTGCTCGAAGAACGTGGTCCGCCGGCCCCGGCTCCAGACAGTCGCCGCGGAAGAGCAGTAGGCCAGCCTGGTGAAGTCCCACCGGGCCTGCTCGTCCGCCATGTCGAAGGTGCGCTCGGCAACAGTCAGCAGCCCGCGCTTCGGCTCCACCGCACTGTTGATCTCCTCGATCAGCCCCTGTACTACGGCCCGGTCGGCCGTCAATTCGTGGGGCAACCACAACTCCCGCGGATCCAGCACCACCGGCCCGATCCAAGGCGCCACCACCTCGAGGAAGGTCTCCAGCAACGCGATCCCCTCCTCGGCCTCCCCGAACCTCACCAACTCCGCATGCAAGGTCGTCACCGCTTCATCAGCCACCCCCGGACCCTACCGGCCACCTCCAGCCGGCCGGTGAAATGCACTTCGCGGCCTGATCGGACCTCCAAGCGGGGCAGGGATTCGGGGCATCTCGGGGCAACCTGGGGCAGGTCGTCCACAGGGGTCGTTTCGCCCGTCGCGGAGGGTGTTCGGACACCTACAGTTACCGGCATGTCAGACGTCAACGGGTTGTTGCGAGCCGCACGGGAGCGGACGCCCTCGCGGCGCGCGCCGGGTGAGCACATGTCCCGCGCGGAGCTCGCGGAGGCCGTCTGCGCCTGGCTGTGGGACACCACCGAGATCAAGTACGAGCTGGACGGGCACTACATCGCCAAGCTCGAGCGCGGTGCCGTCCGCTGGCCGGGCGCGGCGTACCGGTCCGGCCTGCGGCATGTCCTGAACGTTGCGGGAGACAACGAGCTCGGCTTCGCCCCGCCCGGCAACGGGTCCGCGCTGGACCTGGACCTGAATGCCTGCTCGACGATCGGGCTGGAGGACGAGCTGGTCGAGGCCGGCGACCAGTCGATCGCGCTGCTCACCCTGGCCGAGGAGTCGAACGTCGGCGGCCTCACCGTCGAGCAGTTGCACGCCGACATCCGGCGGATCGCGCAGAACTACCTCAAGGTGCCGACCAAGCCGCTCTTCCTGCGCAGCCGGGCCATCCGCGACCGCGCCTTCCGGTTGCTGACCGGCCGGCAGCCACCGGGCCAGACCAGAGACCTGTACGCCGCGGCCGGCTGGGCGCTGACGTTGCTCGCCTGGATGTCGGTGGACCTCGGCCGTGCGGACGTCGCGGAGAGCCATACCCGCACGGCCTGGGCCTGCGCCGAGGCATCCGGCGACAACGAGCTCCGTGCCTGGGTGCGGGCGACCCAGCACACGACCGCCTTCTGGCAGGACGACTTCGCCGGCGCAGTCCGCTTCGCCGAGGACGGACTGCAGTACGCAGTCGGTTCGTCCGGCCTGTTCCTCGCCAGCGCCGCTGCAGTCGACCTGGCCCGCTCTGGTCGCGTCGACGCTGCCCGGGACGCCCTGAACGCAGCGAAGCGTGCAGTGACCCGCCCAGGCGGGCTAGAGCTCGGCGGCCCCTTCCTCTGTACGCCGGAACGCGCCGAGGGCCTCTGGTCCGACGCACACCTCGCACTCGGCGAAGCGCAGTACACGCTGGACCATGCCGATCGGGGAGTCGCGCTGTTCGAGGCGGCCCCGCATGCGGAACGCAACTACGGCTCCGAGCGGATGGTCCGGCTGCAGCAGGTCAAGGCCCATCTGGAGCTCGGCGAACTGGACGGTGCGGCGGAAACCCTTGCCGCCGTGCTCGCCACCCCGACGGAGTACCGGGTGCGCCCGTTGATCCACCGGATCAGCGAGGTCGCCGCGATCACCCGGACCGAGCGCTACACCACCGAATCCAAAGCCCGCGCGATGCACGAAGGCATCCGCGAGTTCGTCCGTCGCCCCGCCACCGCGCGCGGCCGGATCGACTGAACGGAGACAGACATGTCCGACGAAGTCCGCGACCACTGGCACTGGCGCCCGGGCTGGCGCGAGGGCCGCTCCTTCTACACCTGGCACCTCACCTTCGCGCAGCATCCCGAGGCCGCCGACCTGGTCGCCGCCTACCAACCCGTCCTCGCTGGCATGCCGGGTCTCGCCCCGGTCCCCCTCGAGTGGATCCACCTCACGCTGCAAGGCCTGGGCTTCACCGATCGCGTCGACCAGCGAGATCTGGACGCCATCATCGAAGCGGCCGAGTTCCGCCTGGCCGGCTTCAGTCCGATCCCGGTGACGATCGGCCCGGCCCTGCTCGACCTCGAAACCGTCCAACTCCCGGTCCGCCCGGTCGAGCCCCTGCAACGCCTCCGCGACGCCGTCCGTACGGCGATCGCCGACGTCTGGGGTCCCGACGCCATCCCGGAACTCCCTGAGCTCCATCCCCACATCTCCCTCGGCTACTTCACCGACGCTGCCCCCGCAGCACCCCTCCGCAACCAACTCGCAGCGGCTCCCGGCCACAGCACTGCCCTCACCATCACCTCGCTGTCCCTCATCGACCTCAACCGGGACCACCGCATGTACCAATGGACGCCGGTCACCACCCTCCGCCTGGCTCCGCTCCACAAACCCGTCTGATCTGCCCATCTGCCCCGCCCTGCCCCGCTGCCCCAACCCCTGTACGGCGTCTCCGCCGCTGACCCAGCCGTCTCCCCAGAAAGGTGGTCGCCGTGCACGAGGCCGATCCTCCGGAAACCGATGCTGAGCTCCGGGCTCGTGCCCTCGCCGTCATCGCGGATCGCCTCCCGGCCGGCTGGCGGATCGACCCAGTCATGACCAAACCGACCCGGCAACTGACTGACGAGCACCTCGTGGTCACCGCGCCCGACGGCACCTCGACCGGCCTGGTCACCGAGCTCGAACTGGCGGAGCTCACGGGTCGCGACGTCGCCCCACGCCGCGACAAGCTGCAACGGAAGATGCTCGCCTCGGGTGCGGGCGGCCTGATCCTCGCCAGGTATTTATCCGCACCGGTGCGAGCCCGGCTGACGAACGCCGGCCTCTCCTACGCCGACGTCACCGGCAACATCCGCCTGAGCCTGCCCCGCCCAGGTCTGTTCATCGCCGACCGCGGCGCCGACCGCGACCCGTGGCGTGGTCCTGGTCGTCCCCCGGACACGTTGACGGGAAGTGCGGCAGCCAAGGTCGTCCGAGCGTTGCTCGACTTCGGCGGCTCCTGGACAACTCGCGACCTGGTGGCGTTGACCGAGGTCTCGGCCGGCTCGATCGCCCGAGTGATCAAACTCCTGGAATCCGAGGAGCTCCTGACCCGATCCTTCCCCGCCGTCGCCACCGTCCCGGACTGGGCAGCACTCCTCCGCCGCTGGAGCACAGACTTCGGCTTCTCCCGCAACAGCCAAGTCTCAGGCTGGATCTCCCCTGCCGGACCTGAGGCCCTGACGTCCGCAATCGCCAACACGCCCTCGCTCGATCACGTACTCACAGGCTCACTCGCAGCCGCCAACTGGACCGGCTCTCCCCCGATTCGCACCGCGATGATCTACACCCCGGACGCCGCAGCAGCCGCCGAAGCCTGGAACCTCACCCCATCCCCAGCCACCGCCGACGTCCTCCTCGCCGAACCCCACCTGAACGTCGTCTACACCCGCGCCCGCAGAACCCCGACAGGCATCAGAATCGCCGCCCTCCCCCAGGTAGCCGCCGACCTCCTCACCGGCCCAGGCCGATGCCCCAAGGCGGCCGAACACCTAATCCACTGGATGCAACAAAATGAACCCACCTGGCGCCTCTGAACACGCGAACAAATCAGAGGCTGCAGTTCACCAGGACTGGTTCGTTGATGAGGGTGATGCCGAAGGCCTGGTGGACCTGGGAGCGGACGTGGGCGGCCAGGGCCAGGAGTTCTTTGGCGGTGGCGTTGCCGCGGTTGGTCAGGGCCAGGGTGTGCTTGGAGGAGACGGCCGCGTTGCCGATCGCGTACCCCTTCGCGATGCCGGCGTGCTCGATCAGCCAGGCCGCGCTGGTCTTCACCCGGCCATCAGGCTGCGGCCACTGCGGTGCACCCGCCGGTACTTCGGCCGTCGTGTCGAGGATCGGGTTCGTGAAGAAGGACCCGGCACTCCACGTGTCGTGGTCCGCCTCGTCGAGCACCATCCCCTTGCTCCGGCGCAACCCGAGAACAGCCTCTCGTACCGCGGTCATCGGTGCCCGCGATCCCGGCTCGACCTCGAGCACCCGGGCCAGTTCGGCGTACTCGATCGGCGCCGACAGGTCCCCGAGCCGAAGCTGGAAGGCAACCTCCAGTACTGCGTAGCGCGCCGGGTCGGCCTTGAACCGCGAACTCCGGTAGGTGAATCCGCAGTCGGCAGCGAAGATCGTCCGGACGGCGTTGTCGACGCGGTCCCAGACCCGGACGGAGGCGATCGTCTCGGCGACCTCGTGCCCGTACGCGCCGACGTTCTGCACCGGCGTCGAACCGGCCAGCCCGGGGATCCCGGACATCGACTCGAGCCCGCTCCACTCCTCACCAATCGCGCGCTGGACGACGGCGTCCCAGTCCTCCCCCGCTGCGACGTGGATCATCGCGCCGGAGCAGGCATCGGCGTCGACCCGGATCCCGGTGGTGGCGACCTTGATCACCGTGCCGCGGAACCCCTCATCGCCGATCACCACATTGCTCCCGCCGGACAGCAGCAGCACCGGCTCCTTCGCGGCATCGGCATCACGGATCGCCGTGATCAGGTCGGCTTCGGTGGTCGCCGCGACCAGCCGGTCGGCCGGCCCTCCGATCCGCAGAGTGGTCAAATCCGCCAGCCGAACGTCGGCGGTCACGGTCGACGTCTCGGTCGACGTGCTGGTTGGCGTTTCGGCCGACGTCGCGGTCGGTGTCCCGAAAGGGGGCTGCGAAGTACTCACGGGACGCGCACGACCGCCCTGGCCCGGCCGAGGACTTTGTCCTCGCCGGCGATCGCGGTGATGTCGATCTCGGCGAGCCCGTCCGCGACCTTGTCCACCTTCGCCGAGAAGGTGACCGTCGCGCCCTTGTCGTCGTCCGGAACCACGACGGGCTTGGTGAACCGCACGCCGTACTCGACGAGATCAGCCGGGTCGTCCAGCCAGTCCGTGACGACCCGAGCAGCGCTCGCCATCGTCAGCATGCCGTGCGCGATCACGCCGGGCAGACCGAGGGCCGCGGCCATCCGGTCGCTCCAGTGGATCGGGTTGAAGTCGCCGCTGGCACCGGCGTACCGGACCAGGTCCTCGCGCCGCAGCGTGACGGTCAGCGAGGGCAGTTCGGTGCCGACCTCGGCCGCACCTTGGGGACTCATGCGTCCGCCCGGTTGTGCGTGACGGTCGCGGTCGAGGTGGCGAGCGGCTCGCCCTCGGCAGTCGTCAGCACGGTCTCGTACATGATCACCTCGACGTCACCCGCTTTGCGGACGGTGGTGATGGTCGCTCTCGCGGCCACCTCGTCGCCTGCCTTGATCGGACGGACGTAGTTGAACTTCTGGGCGCCGTGCACGATCCGGTCCAGCCGGAGGCCGAGGTCCGGGTCCGCGAGCAACAGGTCGAGCGCCCCGGCGCTGAGCACGAACGCGAACGTCGGCGGCGCGATCGCCTCATCACCGCGGTACGCCGGGTTGGGGTCCCCGATCGCGTCGGCGAACTCCCGGATCTTCTCCCGGCCGACCTGGTAGGACTCGGCGGCCGCATAGCTCCGGCCGACCATCGTGGCGTCGATCGTCATATCCAGTAACCCTACTGGCAGACTGTGACACCGAGGGCCGCCACCCACTCGACTGAGATCACTGGGGGATCGCAGGAAGGTAGGAAGTGTGACGGCACGCAGTGTCACGGCAGGTTCTGTAGCTGGTAGGGCGGGTGTGGCCGCGCTGGCCAGGTATGCCCCTCGCTACCGGTTGGAGATCGGCGAGCCGAGCGGCACCGACTGGCTCCGGGTCGACCGGATCCTCGAACCGGACAGCCCCGAGCTGACCGAACTACTCAAGCGCGACCACGACGCGAGCGGCCACGTCTCGGCCCACGCGAACGCGCTCAGCCTGATGTCGTTCTACGCCGGCCGCGCGCCCGCGACGGCGCTGCTGCTCTGGGCGCTGGAGGGCCGGGTGCTCGACATCCGCCCGCACAACCTCTGGGTCCGCCCGCACGACGGCCACGGCCTCGCCTCGGTCGTGATCAGATCCGCCCGCTTCCTGCCAGGCGGTCTCCAGACCCTGTACGACGTGGTGCTGGCAGAGCACCTTCTCCCACTGGCAACAGAACTCCATCGCCGAACCCGCGCAGGTCTCCGCCAACTCCACGGCGGCGTGGCAGCCGGTTGCGCTATGGGCTTCTGCGCCGCAACCCGCGAAGAGGAGACGGTCGCGCCCTCCTTCTTACAAGAGCGCTGGGACACCTTCATCGCCAAGGCCCCGGCCGGCCTGGCCCGCCTCGGCGACGTCACCGAAGCCGCCAACAAACTCGTCTACCTCCGCAACACCTGCTGCCTCTACTACACCAGCGAAAAAGGCTGCGGCACCGTCTGCGGCTCCTGCTGCCTAACCCCCCGCCCCACCCGCCTAACCGCCTACACAGCCGGCCGCCCCATCCTCACCGTCTGATAACTGTCGGTGGAGCCGTCTACAACTGAACGTGTCGATGCGAAGGCCGTCCGGGCAAAAAAACGGCCCCCGTGAGGGGGCCATTCCAGCCGGCCGAACCGGCATCGATGTCGTTACTTTACCACGGGCCGCGGTTGGCCCACGGCTCATTGACGGGGGCAGGGCATGGCGACGGTTGCCGCCTATATCGACGGTTTCAACCTCTTCTACGGCATGAAAAGCAAGTTCGCCCGCAAGTACCTCTGGCTTGACGTCGCCGACTTGGTACAGCGCCTCCGACCGGAGGATGACATCGCCGTCGTCCGCTACTACACGGCACTGGTGAAGGGCGAGCCTGACGCCGCGTCGCGCCAGAACCACTATCTCGAGGCCTGCAAGCGCACTGCGGATCAGTCCTGGATGTGCAGATCGGCTGGTTCAAGCCGCGCAAGCTGGCACCTTGCAAACAGTGCGGTGAGGACTGGCTCTGCGCCTGCCCTCGCAAAGTGCGCACCTTCGAGGAGAAGGAGACCGATGTCGCTTTGGCAGCCGCGATGGTTGCAGATGTCGCCCGAGGGCTGGCCGACCTGACACTGCTGATCAGCGCCGACTCCGACTTTGCTCCGGCGATCAGGGCGGTGAAGCAGGTCCGGCCCGAGCAACAGGTGATCATGGCGATGCCGCCAGGAAACCCCAAGCCACATAAGCGGTTCGCGGATCTTGGGTTCTTCAGCATCAACGAGACGGCGCTCCGCCGATCCCAGCTCCCCGAATCCGTCTACGACCCGGCGATCAAGGCCGTGCGTCGGCGCCCGGAGAAGTGGATCTGAGGGCGGTCAGGCCTGCGGGACTGGGATCCAGCGGTGGGACCAGGTTTCGATGGATTTGACTACCTGTTCCAGGTCTTGGCCTTTGGGGGTTAGGTAGTACTCGACCTGGACGGGGGTGGAGGGGATGACGCGGCGTTCGACGATGTCTTCGGCTTCGAGGGAGCGGAGGCGTTCGGCGAGCATGGTGTCGCTGAGGCCTGGTACTGCAGCCTTGATCAGCGCGTAGCGGTTCTGGCCCTCCATCAGGGCGACCAGGATCGCGCCGGTCCAGCGCGCGCCGATCAGCTCGATGGCGGCGTGGAACCGCGGGCAGATCTTGTGGATGTCGCGCACTTCCCCCATGCGAGCCCCCTGCTCAGGTGGTGACCACGGCCGCCCGGAGCGGACGCAGCGCGTCGGCCAGCCGGTGCAGTTCGTCGAGCATGGCCTCGGCCGCCGTTGTCATCACGTCGTTGGCGACCAGATTACCGTCGTCGTCGATGAACTGGCGGACGAACGGGATGGAGACCGCCTCGAAGATCGGGATCATTTTCAGCGTGGTGACCACCTGCTTGATCATCTGCGCGGCACGAGTGCCGGCCGCGACCCCGCCGTAGCTGACCAGGCCGACCGGCTTGTACTGCCACTCGGTGTGCAGGTAGTCGATGGCGTTCTTCAGCTCGGCGTTGTAGCCGTAGTTGTACTCCGGCATCACGAAGACGAAAGCGTCCGCCTCGTCGACGGTCCGGCTCCAGTCCTGGGTGTGCTGGTGGATGTACTGCCCCATCCGCGGGTGGTTGGGCTCGTTCATGAACGGCAGGTCCACCTCGGCGAGGTCGACCAGCTCGACAGTGTCGAAGGCACTGTGCTCCACCGCCAGCGCGTCGATCCACTTCGCGACCGGGAAACCGACCCGGCCGGGTCGCGTGCTGGCAATGATGATCTTCAGTACGGCCACAGCCTGATCCTTCGCTCGGAACCCACCGGCCTGCGCCGGCTAACACTTCGAGCGTATCAGGAAACCTTAGCTCCTAAGTAATCCTGAGCTACATGATTCCGGGCACGCGAAAAGGGCCGCTTCGGTGATCCGAAGCGGCCCTCGCGAAGAGTGCTGAGGTCAGCGGGTTTCGCGGTGCTCGGTGTGGTCGTTGCAGCGGGCGCAGTACTTCTTCAGCTCAAGACGATCCGGGTCGTTGCGCCGGTTCTTCTTGGTGATGTAGTTGCGCTCCTTGCACACCGTGCAGGCCAGCGTGATCTTCGGGCGGACGTCGGTCGACTTGGCCACTAGTGCCTCTTCTTGTCAGGAGTGCGCAACTTGGGTGATCGCACTCTCGAGATACTGCGTTGGTGGGTAGCGGGGGCGGGAGTCGAACCCGCGACACCACGATTATGAGCCGTGTGCTCTAACCACCTGAGCTACCCCGCCAGAGAGACCGTCATCCCATCCGGCGGACCGGACGGGACAGCGATTCTCAGAGCCCCTTTACGGAATCGAACCGTAGACCTTCTCCTTACCATGGAGACGCTCTGCCGACTGAGCTAAAGGGGCGGGCCGAGGAGAGAGATTACACGGTCTGCCGCCCCGATGTGAAATCGAGCCGACCGCACCTTGCAGGCCCCTCAGTCCGTCCCGGAAAGCATACCGGCTCCCGCGAGTACTTCTGGCCAGATTTTCGGTCCAGCACGATCTGCCGGGGAGCGGAAATTCGATGTCGAGAAGCCGGGCGCGGCTTCGTCGTACTCTCAAAGACTCCTGGAGAGGACAAGAACATGGCTGGACAGAACGCGCTGCCTCCGGTGGTATCCGCGGAGGAGTGGGACCGGGCCAGGGACGAGCTGCTGACGGCCGAGAAGGCGGCCACGCGGGCTCAGGACAAGCTGGGGGCGCAGCGGCGCCGGTTGCCGATGGTGCGGTTCGGGGAGTACACGTTCGCGTCGACGAACGGGGCGGTGACGCTGCTCGACCTGTTCGGTGACCACCAGCAGCTCGCGCTCTACCAGTTCATGCACAGCGGCCCGGACCACTTCTGTCCGGGCTGCACGCACTTCACCAACCAGGTCACCGACCTCGACGGCCTGGCCCGGGACGGCGTGGCCTGGGCGACGGTGTCGGACATGCCACTGGACCAGATGGCCGGCTACTGGAAGAAGATGGGCTGGACGGTGCCGTTCGCCTCCTCCGCCGGTACGACATTCACCGCGGACACCGGCGCGGGCGGGGGCTTCCTCCTCAACGTGTTCGTCCGCGACGGCGACACCGTCTACCGCACCTACACCACCGGCCAGCGCGGCGTGGACCGGCTGTTGTGGGTCAACAACATTCTCGACCTGGCGCCGTACGGCCGTCAGCAGGACTGGGAGAACTCCCCCAAAGGCTGGCCCCAGCACCCGACCTACGGCTGAGTCCAGACGCGGCTCGGGTACGACAAGCGCAGTACCGGCATCACCTCCGTGACGAATGTCTAGACGGAGGCGCGATTGTCGTTCTCGGAAGCCCCGGCACCTCGAGGGCGACGCCGGACAGTTCGTGCCCGAACGCCTCCTGGTAGCGGCCGAACTTGTCGATCACCTGCTCCGGCGACCCCACCAGCACGGACCCGCCCCCGAGGAACTCCTCCAGCGTGGTGAACGGCAGCTGCTTGTGCCGCGCACCCGGCGAATCCATGAAGGCGTCGAAGATCGGCCGGTATCCCTCCACGGCCTCCTGCGAGCTCTTCTTCACATAGAGCCCGTTGAACCCGGCACCGACCACCGCATCCGCCGGATCATGCCGAGCCCCGACCTGCCCTGGTACTGCGGGGCTGCGGGGCACGAACCGATCATTGTCCAGAGCAACTTCCAATTCCGGCCCGGCGAATCGGACGATTCCCGCCCGGTGCAGCGCGAGCAGTTCCTCCAAGCGGCGCGGAGGCGGTCCGCTGGCGACGAAGGAGAAGAACCCGTGCCACTCGGTCTCCACGTGCCGTACGCGATCTTCGTCGGACAGCCTGCCCGCGGTGATCGCGACCGACAGCACGCTGTAGATGCTCAGCAAGGCATTGAAGACCGCTAGATCGGCCGAGTACTCCGGGTCGGTGCGGCGCAGCAGGTCCGTCTCGACCAACCGCACCAACCTCCGGTCGAGTTCACCGCGATCCGCGAAGGAGACGCCGGCGAAGGGACGATCCACCTCGGCCAGGATGAACCGGTCCTCGGCCGCTGGCACTGCTTGTTCCACCGCGGCAACGAATTCGGGTGCCGTGGGCAACGTTCTGTCCAGGAGTTCCTCGAACTGTTGCCACGACCACCTTGTTCGCTCCGGGTGGACCTGGAACAGCTGCTGGTAGTGGGCGAACGCGAGCTCCTTGTCGATCAGCGGCCTGACCTCGGACTGGAAGTCGAGAAGCCCTTCTCCCGCGAGAGCCTCGGTCGTCAGGTAGCGCGTGGGAACCGGGGTCGCTCCGGCCACGGTGTAACCGAGCTTGGCGTGGTACGGAACACCTCGCCGCGATCCGACCTACAGGATCGGTTCGTTGCCGGAGGGGTGGTAGGTGAGCAGGCCGGGGCAATCGTCGTACCAGCCGCCGCGGGCCTCGATGAGCAGCACCATCAGGTCGATGAAAGCCTGGCCGAGACCGCGGACGATCACGTTCTCCCCCCGGCCGGAGCTCGGTCAGGTCGACGTCCGCGGTGTAGCCGGAGGCGATGTAGGTGAGGCCCGCCGCCTCCGCGGTGCTCGTCCACCTGACCTCCTCAACTGTCGGCTCCCGATCGAGATACCCCAACGCCAGCACCACCAAGTCCGCCTCCAACACCTCCCCCGACCCCAACACCACCCGCTGCCGCGTTGCGTCCGAAGAAGGGGAGGGCAGGACCCCGGGTTCTTCGGACGTTACGGAGGGACAAACCTCTCATTATGTGGACGCCCCTAGCGCCTCCACAGGGCCGTTCGCGGCCGGGACGCAGGTGATCCCCGTCACGGCCGGATTCAACTACCCGAGCGCCTAAGTTACGCCTGAGTGGCCACGAGCGGGCAGATGGCAAACACGAGGAGTAGCCAGATTCCGTGATCTCGTCGCACTGCGCGTTTGAGGGGTCTGTGACGTCGTCGTTATGGTCGTTGAGCCGTTGTGGATGACCGCAGCGGCATCTCGACTTCTGGAAGGCTCTCGTGTCCCCTCACCATGACGTGTCGGAAGCAGAACGGCCGACACCTCGCCGTGCGACCGGCTCCCGTCGGGTGGCCAAGCACCGATCCACCCGTCGGACCACCACTCAGCGCGGTGTCCAGCTGGTCGGCCTGACCGCCGCCCTGGCCGCTGCCGCCGGCACCGCGGGGGCCGGCATCTCGTCGTCCTCCACCACGGCGGACGCCAGCGCCAGCATCAACCCCACCCAGCAGGAAGCGATCAGCGCGGCCCGGATCGACCGACGGGACCTCGGCTCCCGCGACCTGTCCCGGTTGGAGCTGTCGCTCGCCGCGACCCGCCAGGCTCAAGCAGCTCAGGCAGCCAAGACCCGCGCCGCGAAGCTGGCAGCCGATGCGACGCTCACCAAGCGCCGGGCACTCGCACTCTCCGCGGCCAAGGCCGCGGCTGCTGCGAAGGCTGCCGCGGCTGCCAAGGCCGCGGCCGCTGCCAAGGCGGCTGCTACTGCGAAGGCGGTGGCTGCCGCGAAGGCCGCCGCAGCTGCCCCGAAGGTCGTCCTGCCGACGACCGGCTACCACCTGACCGCCCGCTTCGGGCAGGGCGGCAGCCGCTGGGCGAACAACCACACCGGTCTCGACTTCGCCGCCCCGATCGGTACTCCGGTCCGCTCGGTGATGGCCGGCGAGGTGATCCAGGCGGAGTTCGCGGGTGCGTACGGTCGCCAGGTGAAGGTCCGTCACGACGACGGCACGGTGACGTCGTACAGCCACATGTCCGCCTTCGCCGTCTCGGTCGGTGACTCGGTCGCCGCCGGAGACAAGGTCGGCGCTATCGGCGTCACCGGCAACACCACCGGTCCGCACCTCCACTTCGAGGTCCTCCCCAACGGCGGCCCCGCCATCGACCCCGAGCCCTGGCTCCGGGACCACGGCATCAACCCGTAGTCAGAGGAACTTGGCGAGGGCCAGTTTGTCCACGGACTGGCCCTCGATGATGAACTCGCGCAGATGGGTGCCTTCGACGATGTAGCCGTGGCGTTCGTACAGGCGTCTGGCGACGGCGTTCGTGGAGTGCACCCTCAAGGTGAGCTTGCGGGCGCCGCGGCGCTTTCCTTCGGCGGCGGCGGCTTCGAGCAGGAGTGAGCCGATGCCGCGACCGCGGGCCTCGGCGGCCACGGCGAGGCCGTTGATCGAGAGCACCCCGTCGCCTTCGGGGAACCTGTACTTGTTCTGCAGGCGGAGGTAGCCGAGCAGCTCCCCGTTGTCCTCGGCAACCAAGTGGTCGTCGACGTTGCTGCGCTCGGTGAAGAACGAGTCACGCCCCTCGGCGCCGAGCGAGGGGAAGCCCGAACTGGCGTCCCAGGCTGTGAGTTCGATGGCGAGAAGCGCGGCGTCATCGGATTCCACCGCTAGGCGAACGGTCGGACGGTTGTCAGTCACCTTCCTATCCTCACCCCGGCACAAGGTCACCTGGACAGGGATGCCTCGGGAAGGGTGGTTGTGACGGTGAGGCCGCCTGCGGGGTTGGGGTTCAGGGCGAGGGTGGCATGGTGGGTCTCGGCGATTCGGGCGACCAGGGCCAGGCCGAGACCGTGGCCGGCGGAGTACCGGCCCTTGGGTTTGGTGAAGGGCTCCGTCAGCGTGCGGACCGCAAGGGGCGCGAGAACCGGGCCCGTGTTGCTGACGATCAGCTCGCGATGACGAACAGTGAGCTTCATCGCACCACCCTCGGCAAGGTTGTGCCGGATGGCGTTCTGGCCGAGGTTCATGACCAGTTGGTGCAGCAGTACTTCGTTGCCCAGTACGACGGTCTCCTCGAGCTCGGCGCTCAGAGTGACACCGGCGCCGGCGGCCTCGTCCTTCAGTTCGGTCAGCGCCTGACGGGTGATCGTGGCCAGGTCGACCGGCTCCAGGTCGACCGTGCGGTTGTTCAGGGACGCCAACGTCAGGAGCGCCTCGACGATGTCGATGCCACGCTGGTTCGTCTCATGCAGCCTGCCGACCAACTGCCGGACGTCCTGGTGCTCGGGATCCGCGATCGCCACCTCGAGCATCGTCTTCATCACCGTGTGCGGCGTGCGCAGCTCATGGGACGCGTTCGCGGCGAACCGCCGGTACTGCTCGAAGGACAACTGCAATCGGTCCAGCATCTCGTCGAACGTGTCCGACAGGTCGGTGAACTCGTCCTTGATCCCGGTCAATCCGATCCGGTGATCCAGAGAACCGGTCGCCGCCAGCCGCGCGGCTGCGGTGATCTCCTGCAACGGCCGGAGCATCCGCCCCGCCAGAAGCCACCCACCCGCCATCCCCACCACTGCCAGGAAGACCAGCGCGTACGCGGACAGCGTGGTCACGGTGTGCAGGATCTCGCCCCGAGTGGCGACTGGTCCCTCGTCCCGCGGGTTGGCCGCGGTGAGTGGGTAGTTCGGCACGAACCGCATCACCGCATAGATGATGACGGCAACCACCGCGCCCGCGAAGACCAGCAGTCCCGCATAGCTCAGGGTGAGCCGCAGCCGCACGGTCAACCGGGGCCGCCACCTCACCATCGAGGTCGGCCCGCTCATCTCTCACCGATCCGGTAGCCGACGCCCGGAACCGTATGGATCACCCACGGATCACCGAGCCGCTTGCGCAGGGTGGAAATGGTGATCCGGACCGCGTTGCTGAAGGGATCCGCGTTCTCGTCCCAGGCCTGTTCGAGCAAGGACTCCGCGCTGATCACCCCGCCCTCGGCCCGCAGCAGTACTTCGAGTACGGAGAACTGCTTGCGATTCAGTTTCACGTAGTGCCCGAACCGGTAGACCTCCCGGCGGAACGGGTCCAGCCGGACCCCGGCGTACTCGAGCACCGTCGGCAACGCCTCGGCCGGGCGGCGGGCCAGCGCGCGGAGCCGGACCACCAGTTCCCGCAGCTCGAACGGCTTGGTCAGGTAGTCGTCGGCGCCCAGCTCGAACCCGGCCACCTTGTCGTCCAGCTCGCCTGCCGCGGTGAGCATCAGCACCCGGCAACGGAGGCCCTGGGCAACGATCTGCCGGCAGACCTCGTCGCCGCTCGGACCGGGGATGTCCCGGTCCAGGACGACGATGTCGTAGTCGTTGACCGCGACTGACTCCAGTGCGGCGTCGCCGTCGAACGCCAGATCCGCCGCGATCGCCTCCAGCCGCAGACCGGCCCGGATCGCCTCGGCGAGATAGACCTCGTCCTCCACGATCAGAACCCGCATACCAGCCATTGAAGCAGTCCGGGCCTATCAAAAACGTATCCGGAACCGCAGACGCTCCTGCAACACCGTGAACTGTTGGCTGGCCGGCATGACCTCAGAAGAACGGCTCCTGGCCACCCGCAAACACGAACGCCGGCTGACGGCGTTGATCGCAGTCACCCTTGTTGCCGCTGTCATCAGTTTCGGCCTTGCGGCCTGCAGCTCGCTCGACTCGAGCGGTTCCCCGGTCATCGACGACAACAGCGCCACTCACCAGCCGACTGGCACGCCGAAGAAGAAGAAGGGCGGCGCGCCGGGCGCGGAGGACGGCGTACTGCCTGACAACGCGTCGCCGTTCGACACGTCACTGCCGGGGGTGGCGAAGCTGAATCCCCAGCTACTGAAGGCGATCCAGGATGCGGCGACGGCAGCCGAGAAGAGTGGGATCAAGCTGTATCTGACCACGGGCTGGCGGAGCAAGGAGTACCAGGAGCAGCTGCTGAAGGACGCGATCGCGAAGTACGGGAGTGAGAAGAAGGCACGCGAGTACGTGTCGAGTCCCGAGGAATCGCACCATGTGACGGGACAAGCGGTCGATGTCGGTCCGACCGACGCCGATGACTGGCTCAACCGCAAGGGTGCCCGGTTCGGGCTTTGCCAGACACTCTCCAACGAGATCTGGCACTTCGAGCTCGCGACGACGCCCGGCGGAGAGTGCCCACCGATGGACAGTACTGCGAACACTCCCCGCTGACCGCCTGCTCAGCGGGGTTCGGCGGGTGGGTCTTCGCCGACCGCGAGTGGGCGCTGGGACCAGGCGACGTCGTGCCAGGCGTCGTGTTTCCAGCCGATGTTCCGGTAGGTGCCAATGGGTTCGAAGCCCAGCGCCTGGTGTAGTCCCACGCTTGCGGGGTTCGGCAGCGTCATACCGGCGATCGCGGTGCGGTAGCCCCGCTCGGTCAGTCGCTCGAACAGCGCCTCGTACAACGCTCTTCCACCGCCCGTACGCCGGCGGCGCGGCTCCAGGTAGATGCTCACCTCACAGGACCAGCGATACGCCTGACGTGGCTTCATCAGGCCGCCATACGCGTAGCCGACCACGCGCCCTTCGTCCTCGAGCACGAGCCAGGCATGCGTCTTCTGGGCGGCCGCGATCCGTTCCGCCATCTCCGCCGGGCTCGGCGGGTCCAGCTCGAAGCTGATCGCCGTCTCGCTCACATAGTGCGCGTAGATCGCCGCACAAGCCTGCGCATCCAGCCCCGAGGCGTCCCTGATCTTGGTCATGCCACTATCGTAGCCATGACATCCCCTATAGTGGCAAGCATGTTGCCGGATCCGTTGTCAGCCTCGCTGGCCGCCACCCTTCAGGCGGCCCGGATCAGCCGGGATCTCTCCGTGAACGCGCTGGCCGAGCGGTCCGGGGTCTCCCGGGCCATGATCGGCAAGGTCGAGCGCGGCGAGGCCCAGCCCACCGCAGTACTGCTCGGGCGGCTGTCCGGCGCACTCGGGATGACCTTGTCGGAACTCGTGGCGCGGGCGGAAGGCACGGGTGAGCTGCTCCGGCGAGCCGCAGACCAGCCGACCTGGACCGATCCCGCCACCGGCTACCGGCGGCGCGCGGTATCGCCGACCACCGAAGGGCCGCTCGAGCTGGTCGAGGTCGAGCTCCCGCCTGGCGCGTCCGTCTCGTATCCCGTCGACGCGTACGTCTTCAAGTATCAGCAGATCTGGGTCCTGGACGGCCATCTCCGCTTCCACGAAGGGACCGTTGTCCACGAGTTGGCCCAGGGCGACTGCCTCCAGCTCGGCCCGCCCACCCCGAGCACTTTCCACAACCCGACGGCAACGACCTGCCGCTACCTCGTCGCGATCGTCAAAGGACGCTGAACACCGTCCTACGCAGGGCCAACCGCCCCGATCGCCGAGCGATCCGTCGCGAGGCGCACCGAATCGCTCGGCGACAGGGAGTGGGTGGACGTGGTTGGCTTGGCCTGATCTTGAGCCCTTGTGATCGGAGACCGAGACGATGAGCGTGTCCCCGCTGGTCTGGACCCTGACGATCGTGGCGATCCTCGGCCTACTCGTCTTCGACTACATGTTCCACGTCCGGAAGGCGCACGCCCCGACGCTGCGGGAGGCCGCCTTCTGGTCCGGCCTGTACGTCGGGATCGCGCTGCTGTTCGGCATCGGCACTCTGATTTTCGGCGGTACCGCGATGGGCTCGGAGTACTTCGCCGGGTACATCACCGAGAAGGCACTGTCGGTCGACAACCTGTTCGTGTTCCTGATCATCATGAGCAGCTTCCGGGTCCCCCGGGAGGAGCAGCAGAAGGTGCTGCTGGTCGGCATCGTCTTCTCCCTGATCGCGCGGACCGGGTTCATCCTGCTCGGCTCGGCGCTGATCAACACCTTCGCCTGGGTCTTCTACCTGTTCGGGCTGATCCTGCTGATCACGGCCGGCAACATGTTCAAGCCGCAGACCGAGGAGTCGCACTCCGCCCAGAACGTGATCGTGCGGATCAGCCGGCGGCTGTTCCACACCACCGACTACTACGACGGCGACAAGCTGTTCACCATCAAGGACGGTCGCCGCGCCCTGACCCCGATGCTGCTGGTGATGGTGGCGATCGGCGGCACCGACCTGTTGTTCGCGCTGGACTCCATCCCGGCGATCTTCGGACTGACCCAGAACGTCTACATCGTCTTCACCGCGACCGCCTTCAGCCTGCTCGGGCTTCGTCAGCTCTACTTCCTGCTGGACGGACTGCTCGACCGGCTGATCTACCTGTCGTTCGGGCTGGCCGCGATCCTGGCGTTCATCGGCGCCAAGCTGATCCTGCACGCCCTGCACGAGAACAACCTGCCGTTCATCAACGACGGCGAACACGTCGAGGTCGTGGAGATCAGCACCGGCCTGTCCCTGATCGTCATCCTCGCGGTCCTGATCATCACGGTGCTCGCCTCGCTCTTCAGTACCCGTGGCCGGACCCAGACCGCGATGGCGAACGCCCGCCGCGACGCGACCGCCTACCTGGACTCCGAGTACACCGCCGACCCGATCGAGCGTGAGCGGATCTTCCGCCGCCTGATCGATGCGCGCGACCACATCGTCAAGCTCGGCCCCAAGGCGAAACAGATCGTCCGCAACGAGCCGGAACTCCTCGACCTGTGCAGACGTGCCGCCGAAAGCCACGACGCCGCCATCGCCTCCGGCCAACACCCCGAACCGTCAGTCTTCGGCCCGGATCCGACCCCCCTCAACGCCCCCCGCGACTCCTGAACGTCCGCTACTGGCCGTAGGCCTTGGCGGTCCAGCCGAGGGCGCCGAGGGAGCCGCCCTTGATGTCCGTGCCGACACCGTCGGTCTTGTTGGCGTCGAAGTACACCGAGGCCTTGCCTGCGGCGGTGATGCCGAGCAGCGGCCGACCGTTGGGATGCGCAGTGCAGTAGCCGGTGCTGAGGCTGGTGAAGGGTCCCCAACCACTCGCCCGCAAGACTTTCGAGGTCATCATCGTCGGGCTCGCCTGGCGAATCCGCCACTCCTTGAGCTCCCCGTCGGCGTTGGTACCGATCAGGACGTCCACGGCGGCGTCACCCGTCCCGCTGCTGCGCTCGTAGGTCAGTGTGTTGACCGCGTCCCAGCCGACGTCGGCCAGCTTCACCGGCGCGGACAACGTGGGAACGCCGCCTGAGGAGAACTGCGTGTAGCGATAGAGCGAGCTGCCCGCGACACGGTAGAGGTACGGCGACCCAGACGCGAGGATGCGGGTACCGCCGAACCCCGCCTTGACCCGGGTGGAGGTGTTCTTCGTGATCTTCCAGGCACCGTCGATCAACTCGCCCCGACGGCTCAACAGGTAGATGTATCCGTCGGTCGGGTGCGTGGCGTACTCGGTGCTGTTGAAGACGGTGTCGTCACCGGAGGCGCCGAGCTGCTGGTGCGCCGTCGGCACCCAGCGAAGATTGTCGTTCGCATAGGCCTTGGTGCTGGACTGGTTGCCGGAGTACACGTAGGTGAGACGCTGCCCGTCGGAGCGATACGCCGCCGTGGAGACGCTGCAGTCCACGGGAACGTCACTGAGCGCCGCGGTCGCCGGCCGGGCGGTCACGACGACTCCGGCCACGACCAGACCGGTCGCGACAACGGCCAGCGCCGTCGCGGTGGCCACGATGGATTTACGCATGATGGGGGTTCCTCCCGGGAGGTCGAGTAGTCGAGATGGCGGACCCTATGAGCCGCCATCGACGCGACACTGCCCGTACTCCGCCCGTACTGCTCCGCCTGGCCGGGGCGTTGACAGCGGGCCGCGGCCCCCGGGGTACGTAAGCTTCCCTCCGTGCCCGGACAGTCGCAGGAGGACACTCCTGGCACCGGGCATGCCCAGAAGCACGGCCACTTCGGTGAGTTCCTGCGGACGCTTCGCCAGGACGCCGGCGTGACGCAACGGGAGCTCGCAGACCGGGCCGGTCTCAGTGCGGGGGCGATCCGGGACCTGGAGCAGGGCAGGACCAAACACCCGAAGCGGGACTCGATCGAGGCCATCGTCGCCGCCCTGAAGCTGAGTGGTCAGGATGCAGACAAGCTCCAGGCCGCGGTCAAGGCGAACCGATCCGCCACCGCTTCGATCTCTGCCGGAGCCCCTGCCGCAGCCGGACCACTGCGCATCGGTGTCCTCGGCCCGATCGAGGTCTGGCATGGGGACGTCCCGGTGCCCGTCAACTCCGGTCCGCAACGCACCTTGCTGGCCAGGCTCGCCCTTGGTGCGGGTACGACGGTCAGTCAGGACGAGCTCATCGATCTCCTCTGGCCGCGCGGCGTACCCCGAAACGCGGTGAATCTGCTGCACACCCGCGTCGCGAGGCTACGACGACTGCTGGAGTCGGGTGGGTCGACCAACCAGCTGGTCGGTGGCGGCTCCACCGGCTACAGGCTGGCGGTGAGCACCGGCAACCTCGACCTCCTGACATTCCGCGATCTCACGACCCAAGCAGCAGGCGCCGACCCGGAGGCGGCATTGGCGAAGCTCTCGGATGCCGTGGCGCTGTGGCGCGGCGATACAGATGTGGAGCCGATGGCGACCAACCCGCTCTACATAGCGGTCTCCAACGAGTACACGGCTGCCGTCCGGGCCTTCGCCAAGCTGGCGCGTGCTCTCGGCGAGCCGGAACGAGCACTGAAGCCATTGCGAGAGCTGACCACACGACACGAACTGGACGAGCCGCTGCATGTCGAGCTGATCCAGACCCTGGCGACGGCTGACCGGCAGGCGGAGGCCCTCGCGGTGTACGACCGGATCCGGTCCGCGCTGGCCGGCCAGCTCGGCGTCGACCCAGGCGAGCGGCTCCGTGCGGTTCATCTGGAGGTGCTCCGCCGGCAGAGCGGGTCTCCAGCGCAACCGGTGGATCGGGCGGTCATCCAGCAAGCTCCGTCGGCACCGCCGGACTTCGTCGGACGCGCGGACGAGCTGGCGACGATCTGCGCGGCACTCGGCCCGCCTGGCGCGCCTTCCTCCCGAGTCGTCCTGATCAATGGCATCGCGGGGGTCGGCAAGACCGCCTTGGCCCTGACCGCCGCGCACCGGCTCCGCGCTGAGTATCCGGATGGACAGCTCTACGCCGACCTGCGCGGCAGCGACGCGACGACACCTGCACCGATCCAGGTGCTCGGCCGCTTTCTCCGCGCGCTCGGCGTACCCAGCCGGCTGATCGGCACCGACGAGACCGAAGCAGCCGCACTGCTCCGCAGCGAGCTCGCCGACCGCCGGATGCTGGTACTGCTGGACAACGCACAAGACACGGCCCAGGTACGAGGGCTCCTGCCGGGCGCCGGGCGCAGCGACGTGATCGTGACCAGCCGACGCCGACTGCCGGAGCTGGCCACCGCCGGCGTCGTGGACCTCGAGCCGCTCCGCCGCGAGGAGGCAATCCTGCTGATCGCCTCCACCGCGAGAACGCCTCGGCTCGATGCCGACCCTCAAGGTGTGAGCGCGCTCGCGGAGGCGTGCGGCCGGCTTCCGCTCGCGCTGCGCATCGCCAGCGCGCGGCTCGCCACCCGGCCGGAGTGGACGGCCGCCGACCTGGCCCGCCGCCTCGACGACGGCAACCGGCGCCTCACCGAGCTCAGCCTTGGCGAGTCCAGCGTGCTCAGCAGCTTTCAGCTCAGCTACGCCGACCTGAGCTCCCCTGCCCAGCGAGCCTTCCGACTGTGCAGCCTGCACCCCGGCGACGACTTCAGTGCCGACAGCACGGGGGTTCTGCTCGGGATGCCGACGACCGAGGCCGATCGAGTACTGGAAGACCTCCTCGAGGCGAACATGCTCCTGCAGCTCGCGAAGAACCGCTACCGGTTTCACGATCTGCTCGGGCTCTACGCCCGTCGGCTTCTCGCCGAGGACGCCGAAGGGGACACCGCACGGACCCGGCTGTACTCCTGGTACGCCGAGGCGGTGACGGCCGCGATCGATTGGGCCTATCCGCAACTCGTGCGGCTCAGTGCCCATCCCGAACCGGACAGATTCTTCGACTCGGAAACCGGGGCACTCGACTGGCTCGACGACGAACTGGGCGCCTTGCTGGCGGTCGTGGAGGATACGGCGGAGTCGGGCGAAAGGGCGTTGTCCTGGCAAATCATGGACCAACTGCGGGGATACTTCATGATTCGCGGGTATGCCGACGGCTGGCTACCGGCGGCACAGGCCGGCACGGCTGCCGCCATGACGGCCGGTGACAAGTTCGCGCAGGTCGCCATGCTGCTCAATCGCGGCCAGGCGTTGGGGGACGCCGGCCAGGACGAGGACGCGCTGTCCGACTGTCTCGCCGGCCAGGCCCTCGCGGTGGCCGTCGGCTGGACCACAGCCGCTGCCTATCTGGCCCACCAGATCGGGTGGTTTCGGCTGGAGCGGGGCAAGCTCGGCGACGCCGAGCTGTGGATGCGCCGCGCCCTCGAGTTGACCGAAGACGATCAGGACGGCCACGTTCGTTCCATCGCGCTCAGCGGTCTCGGGACGACGCGCCTGCACCAGGGCGAACTGCGGGAGGCAGCCGAGCTGTACGGTTCCGCGCTCCAGATCAACGAGACCGGCCGGGAGACATCCCCTCTCGCCATCCGGGGCAACCTGGCGAGCGCCCTTCGGCAGTTGGGTGCGGTCGATCAGGCGGCCGCACTGCTCAGCGAGGTACTGGATGCCTACCAACGCCGCTCGCACCTCCGCGGCGAGCTGTCCACGCTGGACGAATGGGCACGGTTGTACAGCCAGCGCGGAGACGGACCGGCTGCGCTGCGGGCGGCACTGCGAGCACACCACCTCGCTCTCGTCGTCCGCGACCGAAAGGCCCAGGCCCAGACCGCGGGGACCGTGGCAGTGGCCCACCTCACCCTCGGCGACACTCTCGCCGCGATCGAGTGGAGCGAAGACTGCCTCACGATCGCGCGCGGCGGATGGCCGTACATCGAAACACAGGCACTGCTCACCCTGGCCACTGCGCGACGCGGCACCGGTAACACGACAGCCGCGATCAAGGCCGCCGAGGAGGCTGCGTCGATCGCCCGATCCTGCGGATTCCGCCGACTCGAGGCCCAAGCCACGACCGCCGAGCCTGCCGGCCACGGGCGATGAGCGTGCTGTCAGGCGGTGGATCGAATGATGAGCTGGGCCGGCAACATCACGTGCTGGACGCCGGGCGATCTCCCGTTCAACTGGTCGAGTAGCAGGCCGCCGGCGATCCGGCCGGACTCGACGAACGGCTGGTGGACGGTGGTGAGGTCCAGCGCGTCGGCGAAGTCGGTGCCGTCGTACCCGGTCACGGCGACGTCCTCCGGGACCCGGACGCCCTTGGCGCGCAGGCCGCTGACCAGGCCGGCCGCGATGTCGTCGAAATGCGCGAGCAATGCGTCCGGCAGGGTGCCCGCGCCGATCATCTCGGCGGCCGCGCGGCGACCACCCTCGACATCATGACTGGTGATCTGGCGCTTCATCGCGCCAGGCGGCAGCCCGGCATCGGCCAGGGCCCGCTGGAGACCGCGCATCCGCAGGATGCCCGCCGACAGGAAGGTCTCCGACTTCTGCGCCTCGCTGACATAGGCGAAGGTCCGATGCCCCTGACCGGCCAGGTACTTGCCGACCAGGTACCCGCCGGCCTCGTCATCGACGTTCACGCTACTGAGATCGGGATGGAAGCTGTCGATGAGGACCGTGGCCAATTGACGTTGCGCGAGCCGGCGAGCCATCGCGTCCTTCAGCGGCAACCCCATGATCAGTACGCCGTCGAGGCGGCCGGTGACCGGGAGCGAGCCGAGCAGCGGCGAGGCCGCCTCGGTCACCGACTGCTGATCGAAGAGCACGACCTCGATCGCTTGTCCGGCGCAAGCCTCCAGTACGCCGACCAGCCGGCTGCGATACGAGGCATACGACGTGAAGGGCGCCAGTACTCCGATCCGCCCGACTCCCTTGCGGGCCCGGCTGACCGCGGCGGCCTTCGGGGTGAACCCGAGTTCGTCGATCACGGCCATCACCCGGGCGAGCGTCTCGGCGCCGACCCGGTCCGGCCGGTTGAGCGCGTTGGAGACGGTCGTGATCGAGACCCCGGCCCGTTCGGCGATGTGGTAGATCGTCACGGTCGCGGCGGGTCCGCGGGCCGGTGGCGTCCTCGATTGTTTGCTCATGGCATCCTCTGCGTGCTCGGCTCTCGGCGCACGGCGGCTGGCTGAACCGGTCGTCGATGCACCTCCGCCAGGATGGCGAGGATGTCGTCCTGCCAGCGTCGCGCCGTCGGCCAGGTCGCCGTCAGGATCGGCGACCCGTGCAGGGCGCCCGGATAGCGGGTGACCGAGGCGACCACGCCGGCCGCCTGCAAGCGCCGTACGAACTCCTCGCCCTCGGCGCGCAGGGGATCGAGCCCGGCCGTGAGCACGTACGTCGGGGGAAAACGGGTCAGGTCTTCCAGGAAGTACGGCGAGGCCAGCGGTGTGGTGGCGGGTGCCCCGGCGAGGTAGGCCGCAGCCGCCCGGTCGTACTCGTCCTGGACCTGGACAAGCAGCTCCGCCTCCTCAGGATCAAGGCCGAGCTCGCGGATCGCGGCCCGCGCACTGTGCCCGGTCAGATCCAGAAACGGTACTTCGAGGACCAGGGCGGCGATGGTCAGCTCCGGAGCGGCGGCAACTGCGGCTGCCGCGAGATTCGCACCGGCCGAGGCGCCCCCCAGACTGACCACCCCTGCATCCACCCCCAACGATGCGGCGCTGTCGATCACCCAGCGGGTGGCGGCGAGGATGTCGTCCACCGGGATCGGGAAGGGGTGCTCGGGGGCCAGCCGGTACTCGACCAGGACGACCACGCAGCCTGTCTCCACCGCTCGGTGGCGGGCGGTAGCGTCGGCGACGAGCTCGTCGATCGAGCCGGTGCTCCAGCCGCCGCCGTGGATCAGGACATGGGCGGGTAAGTTGCCGGTGGCAACAGGGTGGTAGCTGCGGACCAGGATGGTGCCGCCTTCGACGGCGACCTGGTGGTCCTGGATCGCGTGGACCTCGGGACCGGGCAGGCCGAACAAGGTGAAGATCCGGTCGATGTCCTTGGTCAGCAGGAGTCGGCGGGTCGCGACGTCGACGCCGGAGAACATCATCGGGTCCGTCGCCTCGAGGTGGGCACGGACGGCCGGCTCGAACGTCATGTCCGCTCCTCACGCAGTCGGAGGGTTTCGAGGATGAGCTTGTCAGGGCCGCGCGTCAAGTGCTTTACCTAAAGAAGTTCATGGCTGTCGGAAGGGCCTGCCATGCTGATCGGCAGCAGAAGCTCTTGGAGGTCTCGGATGGCCGTGTCGTACCAACTGGTGATCGACTGCAGGTCACCCGAACCGCTTGCTCGTTTCTGGGCTGCGGCCTTGCACTACGTCATCGCACCTGCGCCGACCGGCTTCGACTCGTGGGACGACTTCTACCGGTCGATCGGTGTGCCCGAGGCTGAGCTCGGTATCGGCTTCGACCGCATCGAGGACCCGGTCGGTGGGGGCCCGCGGATCTGGTTCCAGATCGTCCCCGAGAAGAAGTCGATCAAGAACCGCATCCACATCGACGTGAACGCGAGCGGTGACCGCGACTCGTCCCTCGACAGCAGGCGCGAACGTGTCGAGGCTGAGGCAGAGCGGCTCGTCGCTCTCGGCGCAACGCGGCTGCACACGATGGCCGAAGAGGGTCTGGACCACTACGCCGTCGCGATGACCGATCCAGAAGGAAATGAGTTCGATATCAACTAGCGGTTGCTGACGGCATCCCTTCAGTAGGGTGTGCTGGGCCAAGGTTCGACACGAGAGGTTCATGGCGATGCAGCGGATCAGCAGCCGGAATGCCCGCTTCCAGGTGTGGCAGGCGTTGCTGTCCAACCGGAACAAGCGGCAGCGGGCTGGAGAGTTCCTGGTCCAGGGCGTTCGGCCGATCAGCATCGCGGTCGAGCGCGGCTGGCCGATCCGGGTGCTGATCCACGACGCCGAGCGGCCGCTGTCGCGCTGGGCGCAGGAGTTGCTGCAGCAACAGCGGGACGTCGAGCACGTGAGCATGGCGCCTGGCCTGCTGGCCGAGCTCGGTGAGAAGGCCGAGTCCGCGCCCGAACTGGTGGCGGTGATGGAGCTTCCGCCGGACGATCTCGAGCGGCTCGAGGTCGGTCCGGACTTCCTCGGCGTGGTGTTCGACCGGCCGACGACACCGGGCAACATCGGCTCGATCATCAGGTCGGCGGACGCGTTCGGCGCCGACGGGTTGATCGTCACCGGGCATGCCGCCGATGTGTACGACCCGAAGTCGGTGCGCGCGAGTACGGGCTCGATCTTCGCGCTGCCTGCGGTCCGGGTGCCGTCGCAGCGGGAGGTGATGGAGTGGGTCGACGCGCAGCGCCGGCTCGGCCATCCGATCGTGATCGTGGGCACGGACGAGAACGGGTCGGCCGACATCTTCGACTTCGATCTGACCCAGCCGACGTTGCTGCTGATCGGCAACGAGACCTCCGGGCTGAGCGCGGCCTGGAGAGAGCTCGCCGATCACCTGGTCCGGATCCCGATGAGCGGATCCGCCAGTTCGCTGAACGCGGCCAACGCGGCGACCGCCGTACTCTACGAAGCCTCGCGGCAGCGTGCCCAAAAGTTCAAGACCGCCGGCGGTCGTTCCGCCTAGCGTGCGTGGCATGAAACCTTCTGTGCGCCCGCAGCCGATGATCGCGGTGTCCGATGTCGAGAAGAGCAGCACCTGGTACTGCGCTGTGCTGGGCGCGGCGAGCGCCCACGGCGGACCGGAGTACGAGCGGCTCGTCGTCGACGGCACGCTGATCCTCCAACTGCACAAGGTGGACGTAGGACACCACCACGGGACGATCGGTGATCCGTCGCTGCCGCTGGGGAACGGGGTCGCGGTGTGGTTCGAGGTCGACGCGCTCGAGGAGGGCGCCGCGCGGGCTCGTGCTTTCGGTGCGACCGTGCAGACCGACGTGCACCACAATCCCAACGCCAACCATGACGAGCTGTGGTTGCGCGACCCGGATGGGTATCTCGTCGTCCTCGCCGGGCTGGAGAAATGACCGGCCCCGATCTGCTACTCGGGGCCGGTCGCTCAGTGGATCAGGACTCGCAGCCGATCCCGTCATTGTCTGCGTCGAAGTTGTGCGGATCGGGGGCGAGCACCTTGAAGTTGCGGTAGGAAATCTGGCCGCAATCCAGGTCTGGCGGCGGCGGCTTGATGCAGACGGTCGGGTACGACTTGTCGCAATTGACCGGCGGAGGCGGCGGAGGTGGCGGCGGGGTGACCGGGACCCGGTAGCGAAGGTTCCAGGTGCCGGTGGACTGTCGGAAGATGACCTGGTCCGTGCCGGTATCACCGGCGTAGTTGCCGGGCTGCGGTTTGTCGCCGTTCACTCCCCAGGTGATCGGGCTGCCGCCGCGGATGTTCCACGAGCCGCTGGACGGGCGGAAGATCCCGATGTCGGCCTTGGCCGTGCCGACCCAGTTCGCCGGCACCGGGATGTCGCCGTTCACGCCCCAGGCCACTTGGGTCGCACCGCGCACGATCCACCGCGCTGTCGCCTTCCGGAACACCGCCAGGTCGGCGTGCCCATCACCGAGGTAGTCAGCCGGTACTGCGGTGTCGCCGTTCGCGCCCCACGTGATGGTGGCTGCGCCGCGGATGAACCACTTGCCGGTGGACGGCCTGAACACGGCCGCTTCGGCTCGGCTGTCCCCGGTGTAGTTCGCCGGTACGGGCTGGTCACCAGCCTGCCCCCACACGAACTGACCGACGCCCCGGACGTACCAGAAGCCGTTGGACGGCCGGAAGACCGCGAGCTCGACGCGGCCGTCGCCGTTGAAGTCGGCCGGCACCGGGATGTCGTTCTTCTGCCCGAACTGGATCGATGCGACGCCCCGGATGTACCAGGTCCCGTTGCTCGGACGGAACACGGCGAGCTCGTACCGGCTGTCGCCTGAGTAGTTGCGGGCGACCGGAATGTCGCCGTTCTGCCCGAACTTGATGGCCGCCGTCACCACCTTCGTCGCGGCGGCCCTAGCGGTTGCGGTTGTTGTGGTGGTCGTGATGGTCGCGGCCGGTTTGGCCTGCGCCGGTGCGGTCAGGCTGACAGCGGCGATCGCCGCCACCGTGAGCCCGAACGCGACGGGTCGGTAACGCATGCGGTGTTTCCCCCTCGGGATGACAGGCGGCTTCTATCGCCGGCCGTCCCTCCCCAGAGCCCGGCCGGGCACACCGCCAATGCCCGTACATCGCCCTACCGTCTTGATCGTTACAACAAAGTTTTGACCGGAAAAATCAAGGGGTGGCAACGATCTCACCATGGAGGATCGACAGGAAACCGTCGGGCGCCGCAGCCCAGGTCTGCCAGGCGGTGGAGATGCGTTGCAGAGCCTCATCCGGTACGCCGGTGGCGCGTGCCTGGCGGGCCAGATCCGAATGGAGAATGCGGTCGGCCCACATCCCGCCCCACCAGTCGCGGTCCTCCTGGTTCGCGAAGGTCCACAGGCTCGCCGTCGCCTCGACCTGTTCGAACCCCGCCGCTCTGGCCCACGACAACAAACGCCGCCCCGCGTCCGGTTCGCCTTGGTTGGCGCGGGCCAACCGCTGGTAGAGCTCCATCCACTCGTCCAGCTCCGGCAGTTCCGGGAACCACGTGAACGCGCGGTAGTCCGAGTCCCGTACTGCGACGATTCCGCCGGGCTTACAGACGCGTCGCATCTCCCGCAACGCCTGCACGGGATCACCTACATGCTGAAGAACCTGGTGCGCGTGGACGACGTCGTACGAGTCGTCTGGAAGGTCGAGGCGATGGACGTCGCCGACGATGAGGTCGACCGAATTCGCCTGTCGCTCGATGATGGTCGCGCGCGTGATGTCGAGGGCGGCCTCGCTCGCCTCGAGTGCGGTGGTCCGTCCGGGTTCGACCAGGGCGGCGAGATCCGCGGTGATCGTGGCGGGGCCGGCGCCGATGTCGAGGAGGGACATGCCGGGCCGCAGGTGGGGCAAGAGATAGCCGGCCGAGTTCTCCGCGGTACGCCAGCGGTGCGACCGCAGTACCGACTCGTGGTGGCCGTGCGTGTACACGTTATTCATAGCGGACCCCTTCGTCCTCGCCGACCCTCTGAGGCTACTCCGGAGTCTTGCTAATTGAGACATATCATCTTGAATAACGAGACGCATGAGGTTGCTCTAGGCTGCGGCGGTGGGAGTCAAGCCGATGGTGATCGTGATCAGTGGGCCGCCGGGGAGTGGGAAGACGACCTTGGCGCATCGGGTCGCGGCGGCGGTCGGGTGTCCGGCCATCTGCCGGGACGAGATCAAGGAAGGCATGGTTCACGCGACTCCCGCGTTCGTTGCGGGGCCAGCTGATCCATTGAGCATCCGGACGTTGGCGACCTTCTTCGATGTCATCGGCCTGCTGATCAGTCGCGGTACCACCGTCGTCGCCGAGGCGGCCTTCCAGGACCGACTCTGGCGACCCGGCCTGGCCCCGTTGGCGGAGTCGGCCGACATCCGGATCATCCACTGCACGGTCTCCCCCGAGGTCGCCCACGCCCGGATCACCTCACGAGCGGCGTCCAACCCCCTGCGCAAAGCACACGAAGACGGCGAGCGCCCGGCCGAAACCAGGCTCACGTCCTTCGACCCGATCTCCCTCCCCGTCCCCACCCTCACCGTCGACACCACCGAGGGCTACTCCCCCGCCCTCCCCGAGATCACCACCTTCCTCACCCGCTGAGGGCGACCACGTGTCCGCAGTACGGCGTACTGGTGGTGCGGTATCGCTTCTCTGACTAAGGTCAGAAAAATGGACCACCAGGAACTGCAGAAGCGTTTCGCGGAACTCACCACCGCTCACGTCGCGGACGCCTGCCGGCGAACGCAGATCCCCGTGCGCACCGTCTCGCTCACCCCCGTCCTCCCCGGGCGGCTCGCCGGTCGGGTGCTGCCCGCGCGGCATGTCGGCAGCGTCGACATCTTCCTCGAAGCCTTCGGGTCGGCCGAGCCGGGCGATGTCCTCGTCGTCGACAACGGCGGCCGGCGGGACGAGGCCTGCGTCGGCGATCTGATGGCGCTCGAGGCCCAGGCCGCTGGGATTTCCGGACTTGTGGTGTGGGGGCTGCATCGCGACACCGTCGACATCCGGGCGATCGGACTGCCGGTGTACAGCCTCGGTTCGCTGCCGACCGGCCCACTCCGTCTGGACTCGCTGCCGCCGGATGCATTGGAGTTCGCGAACGTCGGCGAGTGGACGGTCACCACCGCGGACGTAGTACTGGGTGACGACGACGGCGTGGTGTTCATCCCGGCCGACCGGACCGCCGAGCTCTTCGACCTGGCCGAGTCGATCCGCGACAAGGAACACCGCCAGGCCGAGCGGATCCGGTCCGGTACGTCGTTGCGCGAGCAGGTGTTGTTCGACGCGTTCCTGGCCGGCCGGGCGCGGCGTCCTTCACTGACCTTCCGCGAGCACCTCCGCGAAGTCAGCGGCGCGATCGAGGAGTAAGGCCGCCCGCTATGCTCGCGAGATGCCTTCTGACATCTCCGCGGCTGCCGCGGGTACCTGGAAATTAGGCGACTTCACCATCAACCGGATGGGTTTCGGCGCGATGCGCACCACGGCGAACCCAGACACCGCAGTGGCGATCCGCGTACTGCGTCGCGCCGTCGAGCTCGGCGTCAACCACATCGACACCGCCGCGTTCTACCGCTCCCCGGGTGGCACGCTCGGGGTCGGCGAAGGGCCTGCCCGCTTTGCCAATGAGCTGATCCGGGAGGCGCTGGCGCCGTACCCGGAGGGTCTTGTCATCACCACCAAGGTCGGTCCCGGCGAGGATGCCGACGGCAACTTCTACAACGCGAAAACCGCGGCCGAGCTCCGCACGCAGGTCGAGCAGAACCTCCGCCAGCTGGGCAAGGAGGTCCTCGACGTGGTCAACCTGCGCATCATCAAGAAGCCCGGCGAGGACTCGATCGCCGAGCGCTTCGGTGCTCTCGCCGACCTCCGCGACCAGGGGCTGATCCGGCAGCTCGGCATCTCCAACGTCCAGCCGGACCACCTCGACGAGGCGCAGGCGATCGCACCGGTCGTCTGCGTGCAGAACTTCTACTCCCTCGACACCCACAGCGACGACGACGCGTTCCTCAAGCTCTGCGGTGAGCGCGGGGTGGCGTACGTGCCGTTCTTCGCCATCGCCGGCACCTCGCGCGAAGGTGGCGCCACAGCTGATCACAGCGAGGCGCTGCAGGCACTCGCCAAGTCGAAAGGCGTGACGGAACAGCAGTTGCGCCTGTCCTGGACCCTCCACCAAGGCACGCACGTCCTCGCCATCCCCGGCACTGGCAACCCCGCCCACCTGGAGGAAAACATCGCCGCCGGCGCCATCAACCTCACCCCGGAAGAACTCGCCAGCCTCAGCTGACTGGTTCGAGGCAACGCGCGCCGGCTGACGGGAGACGGTCAGCCGGCCGCTTGGCCGATCGCGGTGCGGATCGCTGGGACGACCTCCTGGGACCAGCGTTTCAGCACGACCTCGAACGACTCGTCGCCGCGCGGGAACAAGATGAACCCGGACGCGCCGTACTCGAGCACCGCGCCGGTCAGCTCCTCGATCCACTGCTCAGGCGAGCCGCCGACCCAGCGACCGTCGTCATCACGGACCCGCCCCAACGGGCGGGACGTGATGACGCCGGGGAAGTTGTAGATGGTCGCGACGTCCGCCGGCTTCCGGACCGCCGCGCCTGCCAGATCTCGCTGACGGCCCCAGGCACCTCCCTCGCCCACAAGGCCCCACAACGCTTACACCGCGCGGATTGACGCCCTCACCGCCGATGTACCCGCCACCCAGCAAAAGGCCCTGATCGCAGCCATCGCCACGATCACTTCCTGAGGAACTCCGCGGTGGTGGCGACGAAGCGATCAGGGTCGTCGACCCACGGGAAGTGCCCGGCTCCTGGCTGGATCACGAACTCGGCCTTCGGGAACAGCGCCGCGAACTCCGCCACGACGGCCGGCGGAGAGTTGAGGTCGACCTCACCGGCCAGGACCAAAACGGGTGCCTCGAACGCGGCCAGCGCAGTACGGGTGGTCGCTGGGTCGTAAGCGCCATCAGAGCCGTAGATGGCTGCGGCTTCGTCGTTGCGATGACCGTCCTGGGCCGCGTGGTGAGCTTGCGCCGCCGCGTCCCAACGGCCGTAGAACAAGGGGTCGATGGCCTTCCAGCTGTCGTCGGTTGCCTGGCCGGTGACGATGGCTTCCATCGCCGCAACGGCCTCCGGCTGATCGTTCTTGCGGAGCCGCGCGATCTCGAGCCGGTTCTCCCCGGTGATCGCGAGGCCGACAGCGAAGGGGCTCGGTGTGATCAGAGCAAGCTTCGCCACGCGCTCCGGGTATTTGGCCGCATACAACGTCGCGAGGTTCGTACCGCCGGAATGCGCGAGCAGGTCGAACCGCTCAAGACCGAGGTGCTCGCGCAGAGCCTCGACATCGCCGACGAGCCGGTCAGCGCGATAGGAGCTCACATCCTCCGGCACCGCGGACTGGCCGGTGCCCCGAGGATCCAGCAGGACCATCTGCCGATGCGCCACCAGCCCACCGAGGTCCCCGAGGTACTCGGCATCCTGCATCGGACCACCCGGCAAGCAGATCACCGGGTCGCCCTCTCCTACCAAGCGATACGCGAGCACGGTCCCGTCAGGAGCGGAGAAGGTAGGCATGCCAGGGAGCCTGTCAGCGCCGCTCTGACCTGAGCAACCAGTTAACTCACTTTGCGGCGAGGTACAGGCGGAGGATCGAGTCGTAGTCGACGATCTCGAAGTCCGGCGCTGATGCGGCCGCCACCTCGAACTCAGTCGGGTCTACGTTCTCCTGGCTGGCGATCACCAGCAGCTTCCGCGGGTCGCTGACCTCGATGCCGTACTTCGCCTTCGCGAACGCCTGGTTCTCGGGGCTCTTGAAGTACTCCTCGTACTGCGCAAGCCGAGCAGCCCCTTCAGCCACGGGCCTCACGAACGTCCGGTGACGCTTCTTGCCTTTGGCCGTGTTCGCGGTCTCGAGCAGCGGCAAGGTGAGATCTCCGACGATGTGGCTGCCGTCCGCACGCTCCAGGATGAAGTCCGGGTGGATCGCGATCTCGTCCGCGCCCGGCGTACCGTCGCGCCACTCGAGGAACGGTTCGTGGATCAGCTTGGTCGCGTCGAACGTCGACAACAGGATGTCCTCGTGCTGCTGCAGGAAATCACCGACGGTCGTCTCGTGCAGGCCGTGCATCAGGTAGGTGCTTGCGAACGCGTCGCCCTTGAGGCTCTGTTCCACCTCGCCTCGTGGCACGCTGAAAGTGCCGACCGGATCGAGATGGGGTACCGACTCCACCAGCCGCTGCAGGAAGTCGCGGTACTTGTCGGCCGGCTCGGACCGGTGGATCGCGATCGCCAGGAAGGTCCAGTGGATGCGGACCGAGTCATCCACGCTGGAGACGAGCAGCACCCGGCTGAGCGTCGAGTAGTTCCCGGGCTCGAACTGCAGCAGCTTGTCCGCGTCGCCAGTACCCACGATCTCGTTGCCGATCATGCTCTCGGCACCGGGGAACCTGGACTCCAGCGCGACACGTCCACGCTTGGTGGCGATCGTCGAATCCTTGACGACGCTCTCCTCGCCGAGGAGCGCGACCGCCTCGGGCGCGTCGCCGCCGAAGTACTGGTCGATGCTGTCGGCCTTCTGCCGCTTGACCTCGAGCGACCGGTACTCGCGGCTCACGCCGACGAGCTCCAAGATGTTCCAGTCGGGCGTCTCCGTGAGCACCATCACCCGCGGGAAGAGCAACGGTCCCGGCAGTTCGCGCGAGTGACTGCCGAGCAGATGTTCACTCACGCTCTTCAGGTGATCGCCCCAGAACTGACTGTTCACCTTGACGAACTCGGTGGGTTTCATTGCCCGCTCTCCTCGATCACACTCAGCCAACCCCGACCTAGACATCCAACCCCCGGTCGCCCCGACCCTATTCCCCGGGCCCCCCTCGGCCTTATTCCCCGGGTCCCCGCGGCTTTTGCCCCCAGGCCGAGATCAAGGGCGCTGTCGCAAGATCAAGCTCGCCACTCGCCACATTCTTCAGATGCTGCTCGATCTCCGCCTCCGTAGCCAGACCTGCGCCCACGAGCCGCTCCCGGATCTGCTCGACAGTCGCAAGCTCCAGCGCGGTACAAGCGGGCGAGGTGATCGGAAAGAACGCATCAGCCTGTACTGCGTGCAGCCCCGCCTCACGCAGCAGCCGCGGCAACGTCCGCCCGAACGCCAACTCCGCCCCTCGACCGGCCATCAACGCCCGGAATCCCTGACGCAACCGGTTCGCCAACTGCTGCGCCGGCCCGAACTCGTCCGGGCAGATCAGCGGCTGCAACGCCGGGTCGGCATCCTCGACAACCAGCCATCCACCCGGCCGAAGCGCTCGCACCATCGAGGCAAGCGCCTCAATCCGCTGAGGCACGTGAGTCAGCAGCAACCGCGCATGCACCAGATCGAACGCTCCCGCAGGCGGCTGCTCGACACCAACGTCATGCTGCAGCACTTCAAACGCAGCCCCGTCGGCAGGCATCCACGCAGTGTCGATATCAGTGGCTACAACCCGCCCAGACGGCCCGACCTGCTCGGCCAACCACGCAGGCACGCTGACCCCGCCAGCCCCAACCTCCCAGCACGTCCACCCCGCCGACACCCCCACCGCACCGAAATGCCGGAACGTCACCGGATCAAACAACTCCGACAACGCATCAAAGCGCCGCCCAGCCTCCGACTGCTGGTTGTCGAGCAGATAACCCTCGTCAGCCGTCATGCCCCCATCCTCCACGCCACCCAACTAATGTGTTCTGTGGCGGCGCACACATCGTCGGCGCCGCTTGCGGAGGAGGGGGAACCCGTATGCCGATGCCACGCTGGTGGGGACAGCTCAACAAGCGACTGTTCAACCCGCCCGGCACCGTCTACCAAACCCCACTTGACGCGCACTCCGTCGAGGGCGGCTACCTCTTCATCCTGGTCTACGGTTCCAAGGCCGACTGGGTCCGCAACGTCCTCGCGGCCGGCCAGGCCCGCGTCACGATCGACGGCAAGGACACCGACCTGGTCCGCCCCCGACTGGTCGACCAAGCCGAAGCGTGGTCAGTCCTCCCAGCCAACGCGAAGCCACCAGGCCTCCTCCGCATCAAGGAGTACCTCCGCACCGACCTGGCCGCCGGCTAGCACCCCGCCGAAACTTGACGACCTTGCGAAGGAGTTGTGCAGTGGGCGAGGAATCGTTGTTCTATCGACCGAAAAACCCACTGGCGAGCACTGTCGGCGCGCTGCTGGGCGGCCCGACGCCGAGCCGCAAAGGCGACCCGGCTGTGCGTTTCAACCCCAACGGAGTCGAGTATCACGTGTCGTACGGACGTGGGCCGACTACTCGCCTGGGGTGGACGGAAGTCCGTGCGGTTGCGGTTCTGCCCGGACTGTTCGAAGGCCGCCAGGCGCTGTGCGTGTACCCGTTTCAGGAGCTACCGGATCCCGATATCCCAGCCGGCGAGCGCTGGACTGGTTCCGGGCCAGGCCTCGCGCTCCATTTCAAATCGTTGTTCGGCACCCCGATCGCAGTGCACTGGCATCACGTGCGAGGCCCGTCCCTCAAGAAGCTCGCCAACCGCCTGCCAACCTGGACCGAGGGCCGGATAGCTCTAACCTCAGCACGCCCAGCCTGAGGTTCGCAGCACCCGGCCTCGTCCCGACCGGCGCCCTATCGGCATGCCCTTCGGCGCCGCAGTCGCCGGCCTCCTGATTTCGGCGACGGTGAAATCGACTCGGTTCCCGAGTGCAGGTCGATCCGGAATCCCGCCGGTATCCCGCCGGTATCCCGCCTGTATCCCGCCTCGTAATCATTCCCCTGTGCAGAAATGATGCTCTCGAAGGCCCATTCGACTGTCTATCCAGTTGCAAACCCGGCCAATTGAAAGGAGCGGACTGGTCACGGTCTGGTGAGCCTCCACATACCCCCTACAAAAGGAGGAACAATTCATGACCATCAGATCGAGAATGTGGGCGTCACTGACCGTGGGGCTCGCAATGGTACTCGCGGCCGGATTCGGCGCCGCCGGGCCAGCCGCTGCCGCCCCCGGCAGCGCCGATCTCGCGGCGGCCGACGCATCCAAGCTCGGTGCGGTGCTGGACGTCCAGTACGAATCGCAACCGGACGGCTACATCAAGATCACCGAGTACGAGAACGCCACCGACATTACGGCGGTCGCCGCCGCGTGCACGATGACGACGCGCGCGTACAAGCCCACGAGGTCCGGGTCGTACCTCCGCGGCGAAGGCTACTTCAAGCTGTCAGGGTGCGGCAGCAGCCCGTTCAAGATCATCATCAGCCTTGAGATTGAGGTCAATGGCTACTGGTTGGAAGTGGCCTCATACGACTATATGGCGACCCCGCCGACCAGTGGCTATCCCCGCGTCGCCGCGACCTGCAAGAGGGGTTCCTACTCCTCCGAGCTGCTCGTCAAGCGGGGCACCACCGAGCAGTACATGACAAGCTCGATCTTGAATGTGTCGTCGTGCTGATGAACAGCGGCGATAGGGGCATTGTGAAGTTTCGACGACTGATCGCCAAGATGGCGATCGTGCTGATGGTGTTCGGGGTCGGATCGCTCGCCGCCGTCATTCCGGCATCGTCGGCAGCCGCCGCATCGCCGGCAGCCCCCGCTGCCTGCACCGCTACCACTGGTATCACTGGGCCGACCAAGAACGGGTCGGTCGTCAATGTTGTCTTTCGCATCAACGTGGCCGGGTGCTCCGGCAGGTACTGGACGGAGTACAGCAACATCGCCGGGCCGGGGGCCTCGGACGACGGACGAACCCAGACTTACCGTGGGGATCGCAATTACTCGCTCCACATGACTGTGCCGTGCCGGACCGGCACCTACAAGGTCTATCTGAAAATCATCGGCGACGGCTTCGATGGGTTCAGGGAGGCGTCGAAGTACATCCGCTGCTGATCCCAGCGCTGTAGCCGGTTCCGGACCCGCGTCGGACGCGGGTCCGGAACCGGCTACAGTCGTGAATTCGAAGTGGATTGACACCACGTCGGCTGGAAATTCTTATCGCGCGCAGCCAGACGTCTGCGTGTTTATCAATGTTTGATCGCGATGTCGTCCGCAATGTTTGCCCGAGGCCTGTGGGACCTGCCGGTGGGCAAAGCCACGCCCGGGGCTGGTCACCGAGGTAGTGGCGGTGGTGTGCTGGGGCAGTTGTCACGGATTGTGGCCTCGTCGTAGCATTATCATCACGCCATGCCTGGCCGAGCGTCCGACGCCCTCAGTAATCTCAGGTCACTGCGGTTGCGGGCGATGATGTCGCAAGTGGAGCTCGCCTCCAAGGCGGGCCTCGGGATCCGCACGGTCCGTGACATCGAGTCGGGAAAGGTACGGCCGCAACCGAAGACCTTGCGACTGCTCGCCGAGGCGCTCGGCCTGGAATCGGACGGCCGGGCGCTGCTGACCGGGTCGCCGGAACGGGTGGCGGCGGTGCCCCGTGAGCTGCCGAGGGCGCTCACGGCGTTCACCGGGCGGGGAAGCCACCTGGACGCGCTCCTGACCGCCGTCGACGACGGCGCCTCCGTCGTCGCGGTGCACGGCATGGCGGGCGTCGGGAAGACCTCCCTGGCAGTGTGGGTCGCCCATACCCTCGCCTCCCGGTACCCCGACGGGCAGCTGTTCGTGGACCTGCACGGGTTCACCCACCCCGGCGGGACCCGCCCGGAACTGAAGTCCGTGTTGACACGGGTGCTGCGCAGTCTCGAACCGACCGATCGGACCCTCCCCGCGGACTGCGACGAACTCACCGCCCGATACCGCAGCGCCATCGCCGACCGCCGACTCCTCCTGGTGCTCGACAACGCGGCGAGCGCGGAGCAGGTGGAAGCGCTGCTGCCGGGGACGCCAGGCAGTCTCATCCTGGCGACGAGTCGGCGCGACCTGTCTTCCCTGGTGGGTGCGCACTCGGTGCCCCTCGAACCGCCGCCGATGCGCGAAGCCGTCGGGATGCTCAGTGCCGCCGTTGCCGGCCGGATCACCGAGGCGGAGGCCGTCGCGGTCGCGGAGCGCTGCGGGCGTCTGCCTCTGGCGATGGGACTGGCTGCGGCCCGCCTGCGCAGCCGTCCCCGGTGGCGAGTCGCGGACCTGCTGGAGCGCCTCTCCGACGAAGACCGCTTTCTCGACGAACTCGACATGGGGCACCGAGGCGTCGCCGCGGCACTGCGCGCCTCGTATCTCGAACTGGACGCCGACCACCGGCGCCTGCTGCGGCGGCTCGGCCTCGTACCCGGTCACGACGTGGACGTCTACGCCGCCGCCGCATTGTGCGACGTGGACGAGGAGCGGGCAGCAGCGATGCTGGAGTCTCTTGTGGACGTGCATCTCGCGGAGACCCGGTCGCCCGGGCGGTACCGGATGCACGACCTGGTGCGGCTGTTCGCGTCCCGGCTCGCCGGGCTGGAGGAGACCCAAGCCGACCTGGACGAGGCCTTCCTCCGGCTGGTCGGCGTCTACCTGCACTTCACGTACCAGGCGGCGGCACGGCTGCATCCGAACAAGCGCCGTTTCACCGAAGGCAAGGCCGTACACGATGCCGGCCTCCCCGGCTTCACGAACCAGCCCAGCGCATTGGCGTGGTTCCACACCGAACGCAGCAATCTGGAGTCTGCGGTGGTCGCCGCGGCGCACGCAGGGCAGCTCGAACCCGCCTGGCATCTGGCTACGGCGTTCAACGCGTTCTTCGTACACGACCCCGACATCGGCCCGCACGCCACCGTCAACCAGATCGCGCTGGACATCGCTCGCCGCACCGGGGACGGCCGGAAGGAGGCCTTCACCCTCGGGGACGCGGGGCGCCAGCTCCTGGCGGCGGGCAGGCACCGGGAGGCGATCGACTATCTCGACCGGTCCGTCGCGCTCAAGCGCGACCTCGGCGAGTTCGGCGACGCGGCGTTGACGCTGGCCAACATCGGTGTCCTGCACCGGCGGTCCGGGCGGTTCGCCGAAGCGCTGGAGGTGCACGAAGCGGCGCTCGCTCAGGCGGAAGCCGCCACAGACGCAGCGGCGGCAGCGCTCATCAGCACGAACATGGTCGTCCCCCTACTGCGGCTCGGACGCTTCGCGGAAACCGAGCGCCGCCTGGCGGCGGCGGAACGGCGGCTGGACGTCGGCGACGACCACAACCGCATCAGGATCGAGGTCTTCCGCGGTGTGCTGGTGCGGGAGCGGGGTGATCCGGCCGAAGCAGTGACCATGCACACCGCGTGTCTTCGGGCCTACCGCGGGGAAGGCGTCACCGCCGATGTGACCGCGACGCTCATCGAACTGGGCGAAGACCTGCTGCGGCTCGGCCGGAGTGCCGAGGCCGCCGCCCAGTTGAACCGGGCCATCGAGTATGCGGTGAAACTGGTCGACCCCTCGCTTGAGCGGTCCGCGCGCAACTGCCTCGGTCGCGCACTGACCGCCTCGGACGACACCGAGGCGGCGATCGGTCAACTCGAGCGGGCGGCGGCCATCGCTGAAACCCACGCGGACGCCTACGAACTCGCCCGCGCCCACCACGGTCTGGCCGACGCCCACCGTCGACAGGGCGACATGGCAGCCGAGCGGCGACACCTGCACCACGCCGCCCGGGGATACGCGGACTGCGACGTGCCCGAGGCGGCCGCGGTCGCCGAACGGTTGGGCCGCATCGAACACTGATGAGAATGCGGCGCCGCTCCACCATCCTGCTGGAGGAGCGGCGCCGCAGACGTGCGTTCCACAGGCGAAGGCCCGCCCGGCCACAGGCCGGGCGCGCTTAACTGTCTCCTGCGATCACTTGCAGGTCCAGGTGACCGCGTTCCAGTCGTTGCCGGCCCAGGCGGTCCCGGCGATGAGGGAGCCGTCGGCGCTGATCGCCTCGGCGTTGTCCCAGTTGATGTTGGCGTCCGGATCGAGCACGCCCGGCAGCTCGAAGACGGTGCCGCCGGTCTGGTACGCCGCGATCGGGGTGTTGTAGAGAACACCGACGGCGGTCCCATCGGGGCCGACCGCAACGGTCTCCCAGTCCCGGCCGAGCTTGGTCATCTCGGCGGTGCCTTTGGCCAGGTTCCAGCGGATGCCGGGGGCTTCGATACCGGGGGCGAAGAGGATGCCCGATACCCAGTCGCCGTTGATCTCCATGGGGTGGACGTCGGCGTCTGCGAGGTCCACGCCTTCGGGCATCGGCAGTAGCTTGCCGGTGCCGTCGGGGTACCAGATGTACGGCTTGGCTTCGCCGGGGTCATTGTTGAGGGTGATTTCTCCGATGATCCTGCCGTCGTTGGCGATCGCGGTGGCGGAGCCCCCATTGGCGGTCTTCGGCAGCGGCAGCTTGACCGGATTGGTCGTGCCGGACCGCCAGACGGTCGGATGCACGGTGGGGTCGTCGCTGCCGGGTGCGGGCCAGAGCTTGCCGACGATGTCGCCCGTCTCGTTGATCCCGTACGCCCAGCCTCGGCCTCCGAGCAGCCGGGTGAGTTTGCCGTCGCGCCAGACGTAGGGCAGCGGGGCGTCGTTGACCGACGCATTCCCGGCGCCGACTCCCTTGGAATTGACGTCGGCGATCTCCTGCCACTCGCCGGGCATCGGCACCTTGGTGACCTTGCCGTCGGCGTACAGGAGCGGGTAACGCACGACGGCGGCGTCGGGATCGCCCGTGCTGGGCGGGTCGGCTTGGTAGGCGATGACCGAGCCGTCGCGGCTCATGCCGGTGACCTTCGTGGACACGAGGCCTTCGGGGATCGGGAGGATCTGCAGCGCGCAGGTCTGGGCCGCTTCGGGGTCGTTCTCCGCGGCCGAGGCGAAGGGGCCTGTGAGGGCAGTGGTCGCGACCGCCGCGACTACAGCTGTTGCCGTGATTGCTTTGCGGGCCTTGAACCTTCGTGGCTTCATGCGTGACATCGCGTCAGAATCCTCATCGTCGAGTAGGGATCCGGCCGTGCCGCCGGAAACGGCGGGGTGATCCTCCGGTGGTCCGCCGCCTGAATCACTCTGTCTCCAGCAGACGTGATTAGCGAGGCGGAACACCGGCGGGAAGGCGGCAGGATTCCCACAACGTCATGTCGACAATCTCCAGACCCGCCCTGACCTGCGAGGTCAGCGGCTAGGCCGACCGCCGCGACCCTCGGCAGGGCCGACCACGAAGTCTGAACGGCCGCGCGGCCCCCACCGTCTCCAGTGGGGGCCGCACGCAACGACTCGTAGCCGTCCGCGTGGAGACCATCCATGCGCTCGCAAGGACCTCGGTGATTAGCCGCAGGTCCAGGTGACCGCGTTTGTGAGGGGTTGCTCCTCGGCGTCGTACCCACCGATGAAGACGTCCCCGGCGAGCAGGGAGGCGTCGGCACTGATCGCGACGACGTTGTCCTTGCTGGTGTTGTCGGCCGGATCGAGCAGTCCCGGCAGTTCGACGATGGTCTTGCCGGACTGGTATGCCGCGATCGGGGAGTCGCGGAGGTGGCTGGCGACGGTGCCGTTGGCGCTGACGGCCACCCAGTCGTCTAGGTCGACGACCTCGGCGGTGCCTTTGGCGAGGTTCCAGCGGACGCCCCCGTAGCCGACGCCCGGGGCGACCAGCCAGCCGGAGGCCCAGTCGCCCTTGATGTCAGTGACGCCAACGGCGACATCGGCCAGGTCGGCGCCCTCGGGCATCGCCAAGTAGGTGCCGCTGCCGTCGGCGCGCCACATGTACGGCTTGGGGTTGCCGGAGTTGTCCCTCTCGACCATGACCTCGCCGACGATGGTGCCGTCGTTGCCGATGCCGGTGGCCATGCCCCGCTCCTTGCCCTCGGGCAGCGCCAGGTCGACCGGTCCGGTCCCGTCGGCCGGCCACCGGACCGGAATCGAAGTGCCATCCCGATCGAGGCTGCCGACGATGTCACCCTTTGCGTTGATCGCGTAGGCCCAGCCGCCCTCCTCGTTGGGCAGTTCGGACATTTGGCCGTCGCGCCAGACGTACGGCACATACTTCGGGGAGATCCACCCCCCGCCGACGCCGACGCCTGCGGCGTTGACGTCTTGGATCGTGGTGTAGTCCCTGAGCATCGGCACTTCGGAGACTTCGCCATCGCTGTACAGGAACTGCTTCGGCCTGGGGCCCTCAGGGTCGGGCGATACGGCGCGGTAGGCGATGACGGAGCCGTCGTTGCTCATGCCGGTGACCCTCGTGGACTGGTAGCCCTCGGGGATCGGGAGGATCTGCATCGCGCAGGCCTGGGCCGCTTCGGGGGCGTTCTCCGCGGCCGAGACGACGGGGGCCGTCAGGGCTGTGGTCGCGGCAACCGCGGCGACCACAGCCGTTGCCGTGATTGCTTTGCGGGCCATGAACCTTCGTAGCACCATGCGTGACATCGCGTCAGATTCCTCATCGTCGAGTAGGGATCCGGCCATGCCGCCGGAAACGGCGGGGTGATGGTCCGGTAGTCCGCCGCCTGGATCACTCTGTCTCCAGCAGGCGTGATTTGCGAGGCGGAATACCGGCGGGAAGGCGGCAGGATTCTCGCAACGTCTAGTCGGCAATCTCGCCGCGAGGCTGCCTGACACAGCGGCACGCCGGTGGCACAGATCGCCGTTGACGGTCGGACGCAGTCGGACACAACGAAAGAGCCCCTGGCCTGCGTTTCCGCAGGTCAGGGGCTGTTTTTGCTCCTGTGGCAGGTGCAGGGTTCGAACCTGCGTAGGCATAAGCCGACAGATTTACAGTCTGCTCCCTTTGGCCACTCGGGCAACCTGCCAGGGTGCTGCTGGTTCGTGAACCGGCGTGAGAGACGATACAACAGACAGTGCCCCTGACAGCAAATCGGAATGACAGCAACTCGGAAGGGAAGTGCCCATGGCTTCGGAGTCCTCCTTCGACATCGTGAACAAGGTCGATCACCAGGAGGTGGACAACGCCGTCAACCAGGCGGCGAAGGAGATCAGCCAGCGGTTCGACTTCAAGAACGTCGACGCGGCCATCAAGCTGAGTGGCGACGAGACGATCGACATGCAGGCGAACACCGAGGAGCGGGTCAACGCCGTCCTCGACGTACTGAAGGACAAGCTGGTCAAGCGGCAGATCTCGCTGAAGGGTCTGGATGCCGAGGAGCCCAAGCTTTCCGGCAAGATCTACAAGATCACTGCGACGATCAACGCCGGCATCACCCAGGAGAACGCGAAGAAGTTGTCGAAGCTGATCCGCGACGAAGGCCCCAAGGGCGCTAAGGCGCAGATCCAGGGTGACGAACTGCGGGTCTCCAGCAAGAGCCGCGATGACCTGCAGACGGTCCAGGCACTGATCAAGGGCCAGGACCTCGACTTCGCCGTGCAGTTCGTCAACTACCGCTGAGCTTGTACGCCGAGCTGCGGCGGTGGGTGCGGGAGGACTACGGCCTCGACCTGGTTGAGGCCAGCCTGGTTCACGACGGTGCCGACGTTGCTGCAGAGGTCTGGCGGGTCCGTACGAGCAGCGACGACCTGTATGCCGTGAAGTGGAGCGGCGGCGGCACCGACGCAGGACCACTCTTGACGGCGTATCTGGCGGGCACTGGCATTCAAGGGATCCCACAGCTCAGGCAGACCCGCAGCGGAGAGCTATGGAGTCACCGTGAGGGCAAGCGCCTCTCGCTGACGCCGTGGATCGAAGGAACACGTGCAGCCGACAGCGGACTCACTGATCAGCAATGGAGCCTGTACGGCGAGTTGCTGGCCCGGGTGCACGCCACAGAAGTCCCGGCGAATCTGCAGGCTGTGCTCCCCCGGCTGAATCCCATCAACGCCCGCATGCCGGCTCTGATCCGGGCGATCCAGCTCAGGCTCACCACAGAGCCGCCCGCGGACGCCGTCGAGGAAGAGCTCGCCGCAGTCTGGAAGGCGAACCAGCAGACCATCACGGGTCTCCTCAAGCTCCACAGCGAGCTAGAACCGCCACAGGGTAGGCCGGTGATCTGCCATGCCGACCCACACCTGGGGAACGTCCTGGCGGAGCGGCCAAGGAGTCTGGCAAGCGACGGCGGGAGTGACCCTGTCGGCATCCACCTGATCGACTGGGACGACGTAGTACTGGCGCCGTGTGAGCAGGATCTGATGTTCATGCTTGGTGGGATGGGTGCCCTCGGTCCGACCACCGCGGACCAGCTCGCCGCCTTCTTCGACGGCTATGGCGACGTCACCCTCGACGAGACCAACCTCACGTACTACCGCTGCGCCCGCGCCCTGGAAGAGGTCGCCCTCTGGGCCGAGCAGGCGATCCAGGGCCCCGACCGCGAGGACTGCCTCGACATCCTCCGAGGAGCCCTCGCGCCCGACGGCCTCGCAGTACGGGCACTCGCCTAGCTGCTCACCTCAGGCGTGGCGCATCCAGATGTTGGGTTCGCGGTAGAGGCCGGTGTCGGTGGTTCGGTCGATGGCCAGGGTGGTGAGGCCGTCGGGGATGACGTAGGTGCCGGTGGCCGGGAAGGTCATGCCGGTCCACTTCTCCCAGTCGGCGACCGAGCCGGTCATGGTCTGGGAGAAAGGCGCCGGCGCGAGCAGCCGGGCGCCGAGGCGGACGTGGGTGCGGATCCAGGGATCCAGCGGCAGGCCGTCCGGCCGGGTCCAGGTCATGAACTCGGCGATGTCGGTGAGCGGGTACTTGCTCTTCAGTGTCGGCCGGACCGGCGCGATGACCTGCGACAACCCACCCGCGACAGCGCGCTCCCGGACGGCGGTGATCACCCGGCCTGCGTGGCCCTTGCCCTGCTCGTCGTTGCGTACTGCGGCCGCCATCAGCACGAACGTATTCGGCGCCACCCCGGCCTCCTGCTCGAGCACCGCCCGCCCCAGCGAGTCCGTGAATCCGCCCGGTAGATCCTCCACGGACCCGTCCCAGGCGAGCGGCACTCCCCAGCATCCACCGATCAACCGCCGGTCCCCCGTGCTGACCAGGTAGAACTCCCACCCCCGGAAGTACTCGATCCGCCGTTCCCGGTACGGCGTCACGCCCTCGTCGTGGAAGATGAACTCCGGCCACTCCTCGACGAACCGCCGGCCCGCCTCCTCGTCCAACTCAGGCGCATCCGCCACCGGGATCAGCTCATACATGCCCAGGACACTAGGGACCAGCGACCTTGGCGACAACCGGATTGGGGCCCAAGCTCCCTAGCGCCCTGACGCCCCGGCCGCACGGGGTGAGCCGAAGTGGAGGCCGACTCGCGGCAGCAGGCGTACCGCGATGACGGTGATCGCGGCTGCGGCGATGGCGGCGAGGGCCATCAGGCCGACGATCTGGAAGGTCGACAGGCCGGCTTCGGAGACGACCTCGATGACGGTCGGCGGCGGGTTGTACACGGCGCGTGCACGATCATCCGATGGCTCCGGCGGGAGCACCGCGAACGCCGTACCGGAGAGTGCGACGGCCGAGACGAACAGGACGGCCAAGAGACCGGTCACGCGAGACAGAAACTTCATGATCTTTCCTCCCCAAGACTGGACGACACTGTGTCGTCCACAGTCACCACCGTGGCTGCCGCCCACCGCCCGCGGCCATACGCAGTTCGACGTATTCGCCAGCCGCCGCTGCGGGCTTAGCCTGAGGTGAGGGAGGGGAATGTCATGGTGGAACAGTTGACCGTCACCGAGCGCGATCTGCGCCGGCTGCTCGACATCATCGACCGCGGCCGGGAGGCCGGTCCGGAGGAGGAGTTTCCGCGCGAGGTGATGCGCGCGCTCGCCGACCTGGTGCCCGCCGACGACATCACCTTCCAGCGGAGCCGCCCGCTCGATCGCGAGTTCGTCGCGGCCGAGGACGTGACCGAACTGCCGACCGATGATCTTGGCGAGGGCTGGGAGGACATCTTCTGGCGGTCGTACTGGGCCAGTGAGGCGTGCAGCCGCCCCCAGCGCACCGGCGACTACGACACCGTCTGGAAGGTATCCGACTACCTGTCCAGGCCACAGCTGGTGAACTCGGCGAAAGGTGAGTGGTTCCGGCTGACCGGTATGCACAGCGAGATCACCGTGCCGTTCCCCGCGCACGGCGCCGAGGATCGCCGGCTGATGCTGTTCCGGGCCACGTCCCGCGACTTCACCGAACGGGAACGGCTGCTGCTCCGGATGCTCCGCCCGCACTTCCTCGAGATCCACCGCGACCTCGAACTCCGCCGCGCCGGCATCCCCGAGCTGACCGACCGCCAGTGGCAACTGCTGCGACTCGTCGCGGCCGGGGACAGCAACACCCAGATCGCCCGGCGGCTGTTCGTTGCCGAGGGCACCGTTCGGAAGCATCTGGAGAACATCTACGACCGGCTGGGCGTGACGAGCCGGACAGCCGCGGTCGCCACCGCCTTCCCCCTCGCCCACACGGCCTGACGCTAGGGACCAGCGACAACCGGATCGTCGATGATCGCGGCGAGCAACGCGCGGGCGGCTTCCAGTTCGTTGATGGTGTTGCCGATCCGTTCCCGCTCCTGGGCGAGTCCTGCCTTGAGTTCGGGGCAGGCGGCGACCAGCAGCTCGTCGTAGTCGACGAGGCACGGGAGGATCTCGGCGATGACCGGTGTACTGAGGCCTGCTGCCAGCAGGATCCTGATCCTGCGGACCACGTCGACGTCGGCCTCGGCGTACTCCCGATAGCCGCTCGGTAGGCGTTCGGGCTGCAGCAGACCCTGCTCCTCGTAGTACCGCAGGGCGCGCTGGGTGGCCCCGGTCCGCCGGGTGAGTTCGCTGATCCGCATGGTCACCTCGGGCTTGACTCTGACGTCAACGTGAAGGTTTAGCTTAACCGGCATGACGAAACCATCCGTGACAGTGCTCGGACTAGGACCGATGGGCCAGGCCCTCGCCACCGCGCTGGTCGATTCAGGCCACCAGACCACCATTTGGAACCGGACACCGGGCCGCGGCGACGTGGCAGGAGCGGTCCGGGTCGAGAGCGCGGCGGAGGCAGTCCGAGCCGGCGGCGCCGTCATCGTCTGTGTCGTGGACGCCGCGGCGGCCAAGCAGATCCTCGAGACCGCGGCAACCGAGCTTCCTGGCAGAACAGTCATCAATCTGACCGGTGATTCCCCTGATCGGAGCCGCGAACTCGCAGGCTGGGTCGCGGCCCACCAGGCGTCCTACCTCGACGGCGTGATCATGGCCCGGACGCACAGCATCGGCGGACCTGAGGCCTCCCTCCTGTTCAGCGGACCGGCTGAAGTCTGGGAGACCCAGCGTCCGTTGCTGGCGAGCCTCGGGACGACGACCTACGTGGGAGAGGATCCAGGCCGGGCCGCCGGGTACGACGCGGCGCTGCTCGACCTGTTCTGGAATTCGATCAGCGGCGTGGTGCACGGTTTCGCCCTGGCTTCGGCGGAGGGCATTGCGGCGGCCGAGTTCGCGGAGTACGCGAAGACGATGACGGGGATGTTGCCCGGCCTGATGGACGTCCTGGTTGAGCATGTGACGGCCGGGAAGTATCCGGCTGACGAGTCGAACCTGCGCTCGACGGTGGCGGGCTTGGAGCATGTCATCCATGCGGCAGAAGCCGCGGGCCTGGAGCCGGGCGGCCTTCCCGCGCTCCTTGAAACCACCCGTCGCGCGATTGACGCCGGCCATGGCGACGAAGGGGTCACCCGGCTCGTCGAGGTACTAACGCCCTGAGATTCCGGCCCGTACCGCCCGTGGTGAGGCGCCGAGTTCGCGGTGGCAGGCCTTGTTGAAGGCCTGCAGGTCGGGGATTCCGACGGACGCGGCGACGGCTGGGATGGACAGGGTCGACGAGACCAGCAGGTGGCGGGCGCGGGCGAGTCGCCTGAGTCGGACGTAAGCGACGACCGTCATACCGGTCTCGGCGCGGAACAGCCGGGTGAGGTGGTTGTGCGAGACGCCTGCCGCGCGGGCGAGATCCGGGACGGTCAGTGGGCGGGCCAGGTTCGCCTCGGCGAAGGCGATGGCAGCCGCTACCGCCGGATGCCCGCTGTCGCCCTCGGGCACGGACGAGGTCAGTTGCGAGACCCGCCAGAGGGCAGTCCACACCTCGGCGACCACTCGGGCCGACCCACTGGGAGACGCCTCGATCGCCTGGCGGAGCAAGTCGGTCAGCACGGGCGCCGCAGTACCGGCGTCCTGGGCGAGGGGAACGTACGAGGGCTCGCCGCTGAGGCGCGGGCGGAAGTGAACGTACAGGTGCTCGGAGCGGCCGCGGTAGTCGAACTCCACCTGTGCTCCGGCCGGCGTCAGGCTGACCCATCCGGGCGCGATCGAGAAGGCCGTGCCGTCGATCGTGAGGTTCGCCGAGTAGCCGTACAGGTGGAACTGCCAGAAGTCCGGCAGGCGGAACACGTCCCGCAGCCCTCGTACGCCGTGCACGCCCACACCGGCGTTCACGACCTCGGGCGGCTCAGCCAGATGCAGCGGGATCATGGTGAGAAATTACCACCAGTGGTGATCTCAACCCACGCGCAGCAAGGGTGAGCTTTCTTAGGCTGGTCTAGTACGAACCACAACGGCCTAGTCGCCCCGAGAGGGAGAGACATGACCCATCCACATTCCAAGAACCTGCTCAGCTCGGTCCAGATGGCGAGTTTCGTTGCCACCGGCGCCTTCCGGATGGACGCGGTGGTGCCGGCGGAGATGAACCGGGAGGCGATCGACGTCCTCAAGGCCGGCATCCCCGGCGTCCCGTACGGCACCCCTCTGTCCGAGGCATTCGTGGACAGCGAGTTCGTCCAGCGGCTGGTGCAGCTGCCCGAGGTCGCCGGCGCCATCCACAGCTTCGTCGGGCCCGAGCCGACCGTGGACCACCACGCCGTCCACATCCGCAAGGCCAACCAGGGCGAGGCGCAGAACCTGCACGGTGACGCGATCATCGACGTCCGCCCGGACGCCTTCGACGTCCAGCTCATGTACTACCCGCAGGAGGTGACGCTCGAGATGGGCGGCACCCTCAGCGTGCCCGGCAGCCACCTACGCAAGACGAACGAGTCCGACACCGGCCGGTACCAGAACCTGCTCGGCCAGACGCGATTCACCTGCCCGGCCGGCACCGTGGTCTTCCTGCACCACGGCATCTGGCATGGCGGACGCAGGAACGACAGCGACATCGACCGCTACATGTTCAAGATCCGCTTCAACCCGACCGTCCGCCAGGTCCGCCTGTGGAACATCGAGGACCTGTACGACGAGCAGGTGGCCGCGGAGCTCGGGCAGCTCTTCCCCTGGTACGAGAACGCCACCGGCCGGCTGGAGATCTACAACCGGGTCAAGCTGTGGCAGGCCATCACCGGTGACGACACATTCGACCCGGACTACTGGGTCACCCGGGTGACGAACCGACCGCAGCGCGTGGTCGCGCAGCGCACGGTCAACCCGCACGCGAAGAAGGAGCTCACATGACCACCGCCTCCGCCGAGCAGACCGTCGCCGGGCAGACCGTTCGCCAGCAGGTCCTGGTGCTCTACCTGGCTTCTTCCGCGCTGGACTCCCGCACGGTGGGCTGGTCCACGTACGACGGGACCGGAGCAACCTCACCGACGACCGGTGACTCCGACGTCCCGCCGTACGCGAGCGGGCTGGACGCACTCAAGGACGGCTGGCGGCTGTTCCAGGCCGCGCAACTGTTGCCGCCGCAGCCGGGCCACGAGTACGACGTGTCGTTCCTCAAGCACGAGTTCTTCTTCGAGAGGCTGGTCCAGGTCTAGCCGACCGGCAGGACACAGACCGGTTTCGGCCAGGTCAGCGGCGTCCCCGTTGCGGTGAGGACGCCGCCGGCCTGGTCGACGGTGAACACCGCGATCGAGTCGGAGCGCTCGTTCGCGGCGTACAGCTGGGACCCATCGTTGCTCAGGGCAAGGTGCCGGGGCCAGGTCCCGCCGGACCCGATCGTCTGGATCAGCTCTACCTGCAGGCCATCGGCGCCAGTAGTGAAGACCGCGATGCTGTCGTCGCCACGGTTCGAGCCGTAGACGAACCGGCCGTCGGCGGAGACCAGCACCTCAGCCGGGAAGTTGTCGCCTTCCGCACCGTCGGGCCGCGTCGACACCGTCTGGACCACGGCCAGCTTGCCCTCGGAGTAGCTGCAGACGCTGACGGTCGAGTCCAGCTCATTGATCACGTACGCCGCTCCGCTGCCCGGGTGGAACACCAGGTGACGTGGCCCGGCGCCCGGGTGGACCTCCAGGAGATCCACCGCCTCGAGCCGGCCCGCGGGGGTCAGCGTGGAGACGAAGACGGAGTCCGTGCCCAGGTCGACGTCGAACGCATAGGCGCCGGCCGGATCGAAGGTGACCTGGTGGGCGTGCGAGCCTTCCTGACGTTCGACGTTCGGGCCGGTGTTTCCCACGCGTTGGAGGATCTGAGTGGCGTCGCCGAGCGAGCCGTCCGCGGCGATCGGGTGGATGGCGACCGAGCCCGAGCCGTAGTTCGCGGAGAGCAGGAAGCTGCCGGTCGGATCGACCACCAGGTGGCACGGACCCGAACCCCCGGTCGACTGGTCGTTGAGGAACTCCAAGGACCCGTCCGGCTGGATCGCGAAGGCGCTGACGCGGCCGGCCTCCCCCTCGTTCGTCGAGTACAGGAACCGCCCGTCGGCCGACCGGGTGAGGAACGACGGGTCGACCGTTGCCGCGGCTTCCGTCAGCTCCCCCAGAGGTCCGAACGCGATCCCGGTCCCGCCGCCCGCCTGAGTGGTGTAACTGCCGACATAGATCCGCTCCGAAGTCATACCCCCCACCCTGCCAGGTCGCCGTACCTCCAGCACACCCCGAGCAGAATTCAGGCGCCGCCCGAGCGCCCCAGGGTTACCCTCAGGCGCATGACGACCTCGGCCTTCCTGCAGCGGATCGGGATCCACCGGCACGACGGGCCGAGCGTGGAAGCGCTATTCGCCTTGCACGCGGCCTTCGCGGAGTCGGTGGCCTACGAGACAGTTCAGTACCAGCTGGGCAAGGGCGGGCCACTGGATCCGGCGGCCGCGGCAGAACGCATCATTAACCGGGAAGCCGGTGGCTACTGCTTCCAGATGAACGGGTCCTTCGCGTTGTTGCTCACCGAACTGGGGTACCAGGTCACGATGCACCGCGGTGGGGCTCAGACATCGACGCGTCTAGCACTGGTGGACGCCAGTCATCTGGTGCTTACCGTCGCCGGCCTGCCTGATGCTCCCGGGCAGGAGTGGATCGTCGATGTCGGCATGGGCGACGGGCTGTTGGTACCCCTGCCACTGAAGGACGGAACGTACCGGCAGGACCCGTACGACCTGGTACTGCGGTCGTCCGACGTCGTCGACGGGTGGCGAGTGGACCACGATCCACGGGCCGGCATGATCGGGATGGACTTCGAGTCCGCCCCCGCCACGATCGACGCCTTCGCCGACCAGCACGCCCACTTGTCGACCTCCCCGGACTCTCCGTTCGTCCGGGTCAGCACGGCCCTCCGCCGTACGCCGAACAGCGTGGTGGCGCTCCGCTCGGTCGTCCTCGCCGAGGTCTTCGCCGACCGCATCGACACCACTGTGCTGGAGTCCCCGGCCGACTTCTACACCGCTCTCGACGACACCTTCCAGCTCCCCCTGAACCACCTCACCGCCGACGACCGGGACCACCTGTGGAAGCGCGTCCTCACGCAGTACGAGGACTTTCTCGCCCGCCAGAGCGCCGGCTGAGGCTCAGATAGCGAGGGCGAAGAGGGTGCTGGGGAGGATCGAGAGGACCACTGCGGCACCTACGCAGAGGCTGATGACGCCAACGGCGGAGTTTTCGATGTCGACGGAGAAGGGGTCTTCGGCGGGGAGACGGAAGAGTTCCGCCACCCAGCGCAGGTAGACCGCCAGGCCGATCATCACGTTGATCGCCATCACGATGGCCAGCCAGACCAGGTCCGCGTCGATCACCGACTGGAAGGCGGCGAACTTGGTGAAGAGGCCGGCCAGACCCGGCGGCAGTCCCGCCAGAACCACCAGGAAGAAGACGAGCGCAACGGCCAGGCCTGGTTCGGAACGGACCATGCCTCGGTAGTCCGTCAGCAGACCGGCCGGACGATAGCGCTGAACCACCGCGACCGAGCCGAAGGCGCCGAGGGTGACGATGACGTAGGCAGCGAGGTATGCCACCACTGCCTGTGCATCCCCGACGGCCACCGGAGCGAGCAGGAACCCGACCTGGCCGATCGACGACCAGGCGAGCAGCCGCACAGCTTCCCGCTGCCGCAGCGCCGCGAGGTTTCCGACGGTCATCGTGACGGCCGCCATGATCGCGACCACCACCCGCAACTCCGACCCGCTCGGAGCGACCCCGAAGATCACCAGGACGAGGAGCCCGGCCACGCCTGCGGACTTCGATACCACCGCGAGGAAGGCGGTCACCTCGACCGGCGCACCGGCGTACGTGTCGGGAAGCCAGCCGTGGAACGGGACGGCGGCGATCTTGAAGCCAAAGCCGACGATCACGAACAGTCCCGCCGCGAACGCCACCCGCCGCAGATCGGGATCGAGTCCCGGCAGCCGTGTGGCGATCGTCTGGAGATAGAGCGACCCGGTCACGCCGTACAGGTAGGAGATCCCGAACAGCATCACGGCGGTCGACAGCACCGAGACGAGGAAGGCCTTCATCGCAGCCTCCGAGCCGCGGCGGTCCCGGCGCAGGGCGACCATCGCGAAGCTCGGCAGCGACACCACCTCGAGCGCGATCACCATCGTCGCCAGGTCGCGGGCACCGGCGAGCACCGTCGCGCCGACCAGCGCGCTGAGCAGCAAGAAGTGGTACTCACCGACCGGGATGTCCTTGTCGAGCAGCCGGTACGCCGAGAGGCCGACGACCCCGAGTCCGCCGATCAGCAGGACCGCCCAGAGCCCGGCGGTCAACGGCTCGAACACCAGGCTGCACTCGCCCGGACCCTCCACTGCCGAACGGCAGAAGGCGGGGTTGAAGGTGTTCCGCCGGACCACGATGAACACGAGCCCGAAGAAGATCGTCGCGCCGGTCATCAGCGTGATCACGGTGTGCTTGAGTTGCTTGGTCCCGCCCGCCCAGAAGCCGTCGACGAGCAGCACGGCGATCGCGCCGAGCGCCAGCACCAGCGGGACGGCGATCGCCTGCCAGTCGGTCCACGTGATCGTCACAGGCTCACCCAACGGTCGAGGAGCAGGCCGGGCCAGACCCCGAGCAGCACCGTCAGCGTGATCAGCGGAGCCCAGGTGATCAGCTCGATCCGGCTCAGGTCCACGGCGAAGGCGGCGGGCGGATTCTCGGCCGGATCACCCTGGCAGAGGTTCCGGATCAGCCGCAGGAAGTAGGCCGCGGTCAGCACCGTGCCCAGCCCGGCGATCACCATCATCACCAGATAACTTGCCCGCGGCAACGACTCCGCCGGGCGGTAGGCGCCCAGCAGGACGAGCATCTCGCCCCAGAACCCCGCCAGCCCGGGCAGCCCCAGGGATGCCAGGCACGCGAAAGTGAGCAGCCCGCTGATCCGCGGCAGCCGGGCGTACAGGGCCCGCCCGATCGCCCGCAGGTCGCTGGTGTCGTGCCGGTCCTTGATCGCCCCGGCCAGGAAGAACAGCAGGCCGGTGATGATGCCGTGGGCGATGTTCGCGAACAGCGCGCCGCGCAGACCGGTCTCGGACAGCGTGGAGATGCCGAGGCCGATGAAGCCCATGTGCCCGACGCTCGAGTACGCGATCAGCCGCTTCACGTCGGTCTGTGCCAGACAGGCCAGCGACCCCGCCACGATCGCGATCGTGGACAACCCCGCCAGGTACGGCGCGATGGTCACCATGGCGTCCGGCAGCACCGGCAGCAGGATCCGGATCATGCCGTAAGTACCCAGCTTCAGCAGTACGCCGGCCAGCAGTACCGAACCGACCGTCGGCGCTTTCGCATGGGCATCGGGCAACCAGATGTGCAGCGGCCAGAGTGGGACCTTCACGGCCAGACCGAGCGCGATCAAGGCAGCGGCCGCGAGCGGAACCCCATGGGATCCCAGCACCGGCGTACGACTGAGCTGAACGAGGTCGAAAGTGCCCGCCTGCCGATAGACCAGCAGGAACCCGACCAGCATCACGGCCGAACCGAGCACCGTCATCAGCACGAAGGTGTTCGCCGCGCGTCGACGGCCGGGCCGGTCGTGGTCGTCGCCCCAGATGTCGATCACCAGCCACATCGGGATCAGCACGATCTCGAAACAGACGAAGAACAGCACCAGGTCCATCGCCGTGAAGGTGCCGATCACGCCCGCCTCGATCACCAGTAGCAGCGCGATCAGCGAGCGGGTCCGGCCGATCCGCGGGGTGATCCGGAGTGAGTAGAGGCAGCAGAGGAACACCAGCAACGCCGTCAGCACGATCAGCGGCATCGAGATCCAGTCCACCCCGATGTGGAACCTCACGTTGAGCGCCGGGATCCACTCGACGTCCGTTACCGCCCGCAGCGGGTCCAGCTCGCCCGCAGTGAACAGCTCCCCGTTCTGGACCTGGCTGAAGGAGAACCAGCCGTCCATGCGGGGCCAGAGCAGCAGCGAACCGATCAGGACCAGGCCGGAGATCACCGAGCCGTACATCGCGGCGACCCGATCACCGACGGCGGCAGGCACCGCCCAAAGAGCCAAGGCCGCAAGCAGCGGCAGCACCAGGATGCTCAGCAGCAGACCGTTCATGAGCTGATCACCCCTGCCAGCACAACAAGCGCGACCACGCCGATCACAGCAGCAGTGAGATAGGTCTGCACGTTCCCGGTCTGCATCCGCCGGAAGCCTTGAGACGCAAGGGTTCCAGCGCGTCCGGCCCCCCGCACGTAGGCCCCGATCACATCGCGATCGCCGCCGACCGCAAGCCGCGCGAACCACTGCACCGGTACGACGACCGCCTGGTGGTAAGCCCGATCCACGAAGAACTCGTGCTCCACCACGCCCGGCCGCGGATCCGCCCCACGCTGCCACAACGAGTACGCCGGGAGCGCACCGAACACGGCCAGGACCGTCGTCACCAAGGCAATGGCCCAGTTGACGTGGCCGCCATCGGCATACCCGAGCACCAGACCGCCGACGGCCAGGACGACCAACGGTCCAAGCATGATCCAGGGAGCGTCGCGGAGCTTGGAGGTGTCCGGCTCGTCGAGATCCGCCATCGCGTCGTCATCCTCGAACGCACCGAGCGCACCCGCCAGCGCAGGCGTTCGGAAGAACACCCACAACCACAGACGCACGCAGTAGAAGGCGGTCATCGCCGCGGTCAGGCACACCGCTACCAGCACGACCCATCCAACGACGGAACCGTCCCGCGCGTGATGCCACGCCGCCTCCACGACCGAGTCCTTGGAGAAGAACCCAGCCAGCCCCGGTACGCCGGCCAACGCGGCGAGGCCGATCGTCATCGTCACGAAAGTCACCGGCATCGCCTTGCGCAGCGCGCCCCGGCGGGTATACCTCCGCAGAACCACGAAGGCGGCACTGCCGACCTGGTGCAGCAGCACCCCGGCACAGAGGAACAACAGACCCTTGAACGCGGCATGCGTGACCAGGTGGAACAACGCGGCGTGACGGCCGTCGCGGGTGCCGAGTGAGAGCCCGGCGAACATGATCGCCAGTTGGCTCACGGTCGACCAGGCCAGCACCCTCTTCACTTCCACGGCGGCCATCGCACACAGCGCGGCGAACACCATCGTCACGGCCGCGATCACCGCGAGCACTGTCAGAGTCACGTCGGCGGCAGCGAAGACGTCGTACAGGCGCGCGATCAGGAAGACGCCGGCGGCAACCATGGTGGCCGCGTGGATCAGCGCGCTGACAGGGCTCGGGCCGGGCATCGCGTCCGGGAGCCAGGTCTGCAGCGGGACCTGCGCGGACTTGCCGACGACGCCGACCAGCAGCAGGAGTGTGCCTGCGGTCAGAGTGCCGGAGGACAGCTCGGACGGATCGAGCTCGGAGATCCGGAAAGTCCCGGCGGCCAGGCCCAGCACGAAGATGCCGAAGAGGAAGCCCACGTCGCCGAGCCGGGTCATCAGGAACGCCTTCATCGCGCCCGAGCGGGCGTCGCGGCGCTCCCAGTAGTGACCGATCAGCAGGTACGAGCAGGCGCCCATCATTTCCCAGCCGATGAGCAGCAGGAACAGGCTGTCCGAGACGATCACGGTGACCATCGCGGCGGTGAAGAGCGTCACCAGCGCGGTGTAGGAAGCGACCCGCTTGTGCTCATAGCCGATCGAATAGATCTGCACGCAGGTGGCGACCACGCCGACCACGCCGAGCATCAGCACCGTCAGGTCGTCGGTGCGCAGGTCGAACGTGAGCAGCAGGTTCGAACCGAGATCGCTGCCGCCGAATGAGGTCTGCTGCGGATCGACGCCGGACAACAGGATCGCGGTCAGGATCACCAGGAGCGAGAAGCCGACCCCGACCACTCGCCACGCCGTCGCGATCACCGGCCGGCGCCCTTCTCGACCGCATCCTCGACAGCGTCCTGCTCGACCAGGTCGCGCGCGGCATCGGCATCGACGTGCCCGTGGCCGCGGAACAGCAGCAGGATGATGGCCAGCCCGAGGCCGATCTCCGCCGCTGCCAGAGTGATCACGAACACGGCCAGCGTCTGACCGGTGGCCAGACCGTCCACCCGCCAGGCGTCGAAGGCGACCAGGTTGAGGTTGACCGCGTTCAGCATCAGTTCGAACGACATCAGCATCGTGATCGCGTTGCGCCGCGCGAGCACGCCGTACACGCCGAGGCAGAAGAGCAGAACCGCCAGCAGCAGCGGCAGGATCAGCGGCATTACTCTCCCTCCTCCGATGGCGAGGAGGACACTCTGCCACCGGGCCCGGACAGTTTTCCGCTGCGCAGCGAGAGGACGATCGCGCCGATCAATGCCGCCAACAACAACACCGAGAGGACTTCGAACGGGAGCACCCAGATCTTGAACACCGAGGTACCGACGGCCTCAGCGGAACCGTCCGGTACCGGCTTGATCTTCTCGTTGCCGAAGGCAAGCACTACCCCGGTGCCGAGCAGTACGGCGAGAACGCCGGCGACTGTGGCTGCGAAGGGGCTGCGGCGAGTCGTCAGAGCCGGCAGCGGATTGGTCGGAGCCTTGGTGAGCATCAACGCGAACAGCACCAGGACGACGATCGCGCCGACATAGACGAGGATCTGCACCAGCGCGACAAACTCCGCGTGCAGGGCACCGAAGCACCCCGCCACCGCGCCGAGCGCGACCACGAGCCAGAGCGCGGCATGCACGATCCGCCGCGACGTGACGACCAGCACCGCCGCCACGATCGCCATCGCCCCCGCGATGGAGAAGAGCGCAGTGGTCACTCCTCGCCCTCCGGCTCGACCTCGATCACCGACGGGCCCGGGTCGATCGGCTGCGGCGCCGGTACGGTCCACATCCAGTCCCGCAGCCGGTCCTTCTCGTGCGTGAGGTTCCGCAGGTCGGTCTCGGCGTACTCGAACTCCGGCGACCAGAACAGCGCGTCGAACGGACACGCCTCGATACAGATCCCGCAGTACATGCAGAGCGAGAAGTCGATCGCGAACCGATCCAGCACGTTCCGGCTGCGTTCCCGCGCCTGCTCACCGACCGACGGCGCGGTCTCGGTGTGCGAGTCGATGTAGATGCACCAACTCGGGCACTCCCGGGCGCAGAGCATGCAGGAGGTGCAGTTCTCCTCCATCAGCGCGATCACCCCGCGGCTCCGCGGCGGCAACTCGGGCTGGACATCCGGATACTGCTCCGTGACGGCACGGCGGGACAGCGTCTTCGCGGTCACCTTCAGGCCATCGATCAGCCCCCGCCCGAGAACAGCCACGCCTCCTCCTCCATCAGTCAGCCCTGCACGCAGACACTAGTCGCTTCAGAGCGTTCGTGCCGCAGACTCGTCGATCAGACGTAGTGGATGGTCACGCTGACCGCGTTGGCGGCAAGTGCTGTGATGTCGGCGGTGTCACCCGTGACGACCAGCCCGTGAGGCTCGGCGGCAGCGACGATGATCGCATCAACCGCGGATCCTCGCCCAGCCTCCGTCCGGAGCTTCGCGGCGCGACGCGCACCTGTCTCACTCAGGCTCGCCTTGATGTCGCAGCCCTTGAGGAACCTGTTGGTCCTGGCGTCTTTCTCGGGGTGGCCGGTGAGGCACTCGACAAGGACGGCCGAAGGCACGACAGGGGGCCACAGGTCTTCGCTGGTGAGGACAGCCATCAGCGCCTTTGCCCGACCCGAGCCCTGCACGAAGTAGCTGACGGCGCCGCTGTCGAGGACGAGAGCTCGCACCGGTCAGCTCGCTTTCGGTGCGCGCCGCGCGGGAGCCTGATGGTCCTGCTCTTCGACAGGCGGGGTCAAGTGGGCCTTCATCCGCTGGACGACATCCTCGGCCCAGGCGAGATCCTCTGCTGATGGTTCACCGGTCTCCACGATCAATTCGTCGAGAAACTCTCCGGCGGCGTTGATCAAGTCTTCGCGTCGGATCTCGGCACGGACCGCCTGCTGGAGGAGCTCGGAGGCAGGCAGCTTCCGCCGCTTGACCTCTGCGTAAAGGTCCTCGGGGAGGTAGATCTGCATCCGGGGCATACGCCTAACTATACACCCCCCGCGGGCGATGCCGGTCACGTCAGAGTTCGTGTTCGAGGCGGGCGGCGACCTGGCGGTAGCGGCTGACGGGGATGAGGTGGACGCCGTCGAAGGCGCCGCTGTCGCGGATCGCCAGGATGTGGTTGCAGGCGGCCTCGACCCCCGCGTCGCGATCCTGCTCGACGGCCGCGACCAGGTGGTCGGGGATCGTGAGTTGGGGCAGGGCGGCCAGGTTGTGGGCCATCTTGGCGCTCGCCAGCACCATGACACCGGCGTACACGGGGATGTCGAGGGTGACGCTGTCGCGCCAGCGCAGCAACTCCTCCAGGTCGTAGCTGACCTGGAGATACAGGAAGTCCGCCTCCGCCTTCCACCCCGGGACCGGCCTGAGCCGGCTCGCCGCGCCGACCTTGAACGGGCTGATGCCGGGGAACGAGGTCGCCCGGGCCTGTTCGATCATGGTGCGGACGGTCAGTTGGCTGGTTCGTCCGCCGGCGCTCGGCTCGTCGCCGTGCACGAAGAGGAACTGCTCCACCCCGTACGCCGCCGCCGTCAGCAGATCGCGCCGGAAGCCGAGGAGGTTCCGGTCCCTGGAGTTCAGGCACGCGATGCCGCGAGCGCCCATCGCCTGCACCTCGTTGGCCACGGCAACACTCGAAACAGTCGCCCGCCCGATGTGGTTGTCCGGGATCAGGAAGGCGTCCGCGATCGGGCTCATCACCCCGATCTGGTGCCGAACCTTCTTCAGATCCGGCCGCGTCGGCGGCTCCACCTCACACACCAACTCAAACATCCCCCGACCCTACCGAGCAGCCGGTGCTCAGAGAGTGGCGAGTTTGTGTTGGAGGAAGGTTTGTTCGGTGGTGTTGGTGGTCAGAGCCAGGGCTGCCTTGTAGGAGTCGGCTGCCTCGGGGGTGCGGTGGAGGCGTTTGAGGAGTTCGGCTCGGATGGCGTGGAAGAGGTAGTAGTTTCCGAGGTCCAGGTCGTCCACGAGGGCGAGGGCCGCGGCCGGACCGGAGACCTCGGCGACGGCCACTGCGCGGTTGAGGGCGACGACCGGGCTGGGGGCCAGGGTCAGCAGGTGGTCATAGAGCTGGACGATCTGCGGCCAGTCGGTTTCGTCGGCGGTAGCGGCGTCGCTGTGCACTGCGTTGATGGCTGCCTGGACCTGGTACGGACCAGGCTGGTCCCGGCGGAGGCAGCGGCGTACGAGGTCCTGGCCCTCGGTGATGAGAGCGCGGTCCCAGCGGGTGCGGTCTTGGTCGGGGAGCAGGACGAGCGAGCCGTCGGGCGCGGTGCGGGCGGGGCGGCGGGATTCCTGGAGGAGCATCAGCGCGAGCAGGCCGACTGCCTCGGGTTCGTCGGGCATCAGTTCGACCAGGAGACGGCCCAGGCGGATCGCCTCGAGGCACAACTCCGTACGGATCAGCTCGTCGCCCGATGACGCGGCGTACCCCTCGTTGAAGATCAGGTAGACGACCGCCAGTACGCCGCGGACGCGCTCGGGCAGATCCGCCTCGTACGGCACGCGGTACGGGATTCCGGCGGTGCGGATCTTGTTCTTCGCGCGGACCAGGCGCTGCGCCATCGTCGGCTCCGGGACCAGGAACGCGCGGGAGATCTCGGTCGTGGTGAGGCCGCCGAGGAGCCGCAGGGTCAGTGCCACCCGGACGTTCAACGCCAGCGCGGGGTGGCAGCACGTGAAGATCAACCGCAGCCTGTCATCGCGCACGACACCCTCCTCCACCGGCGCGTCCTCGGCCTGCAGAAGCGCGGCCTGGGCGTGCTTGTCCTCGCGGGACGCCTCTCGCCGGAGCCGGTCGATCGCGCGGTTCCGGGCGGTGGTGATGATCCAGCCGGCCGGACTCGGCGGTAGCCCAGCCTCGGGCCACCGCTCGACCGCCACCGCAAATGCGTCCTGTACTGCGTCCTCGGCAATCTCCAGATCCCCGAACACCCGCGCCAGCACCGCCACCGCCCGCCCATGCTCAGCACGGAACACAGCAGCCACATCAACCTGCTGCCGCGCAGCGGGTGAGGCGGGCTCCCGCTCAGGCGCCGCAGGCGGAGCGGAGCTCGGCTCCCGCTCAGGGACGGGATTCGGGCGTTCGGGGGTGAGGTTGTCAGGCAAAGGGGCGGACCTCTACGGACAGTGGGTCGAGGATCCGGGCGAGTTTGCGGGCCCAGACCAGGGCTTCGTCGAGGTCCTCGACCTGGATGACGGTGAAGCCACCGAGGTGTTCCTTGCCCTCGGTGAACGGGCCGTCCGTGACGAGCAACTCGTCGCCGGCCGCGCGCAGTACGGTCGCTGACTCCGGCGGGTGGAGCCCGGCGGCGAACACCCAACTGCCGGCTTCGCGCAGCTCTTCAGTGAAGTTCGCCAGGTTCTTCATGATCGGTTCCAGCACCGACGGCTCGGGAGCGGGTCCGTCCGGCTGGTAGATGCTGAGCAGATACTGCTTCATCGCGACCTCCTGATGCGTGTTGTCACCCACTACACGAACGGCCTCAGCCCGGATCGACAGGCAGCGTCACGATAACCGTCAGCCCGCCACCCTCCCGCGGAGCCGCTCGCACAGAACCGCCGTGGGCCTCCGCGACCGAGCGCACGATCGACAGTCCCAGCCCGGCCCCCTTCGCCCCGACCAGCCGATCGTTCGCCAGCCGGTGGAACGGCTTGAACAGACCTTCCACCTCGTACGGCGGGACGCTCGGCCCGGTGTTCGTCACCTCGACCTCCACCTCGCGATCGCCAGGAGCGGTCCTGCTCGTCACCCGGACCCAGCCGGAGTCGCGGTTGTGCCGGATGCCGTTCTCGACCAGGTTGTGCACCAGCCGCTCGAGCAGCAGCGCATCGCCCATCGTCGGGGCGTCACCTGGCGCCGCGGTCACTTCGATGCCTGCCTCGGACGCCTCCCGACCGACCTGGGCGACGACGTGCGTGACCACATCGCCGAGATTTACCGGGTAGACGGCAGTGAGCTCTTTCTCGGAGTCCGCGAGCACCAGCAGTCCGCTGATCAGCTGCTCGTGCCGGGCGTTGATGTCGAGCAGGCTCTCGCCGAGCTGCTTCAGATCCGCCGAGGCGGTCTTGCGGTGCATCGCCACTTCGACGAGCGCGCGGCCGACGGTCAGCGGCGTACGGAGTTCGTGCGAGGCGTTCGCGACGAACCGGCGCTGGCCGTCGAAGGAGTGGTCCAGGCGTTCGACCATGGTGTCGAAGGCGTCGGCGAGATTCTTCACCTCGTCGTCCGGTCCGCGCAGGGCGATCCGTTCGTGCAGGCCGCGGCCGGCTGCGGGCGCAGTGGCGATCCGGCGGGCGGTGTCGGTCACGCGATGCAGTGGCGCGAGGACCCGTCCTGCTACCAACCAGCCGAAGCCGGCCGCGAGGCTGCCGACCAGTACGAGGGCGATGCTGCCTTGCACGAGCATTGCCTGCGTCGCCGCATCTCGAACCTCCCGTTGCTGCTTCTGCATTGTCTGCTCGGCATCGGGTCCGGTCAGTACGTCGCCGTCCGCGTTCAGCACCCACAGGTTCTTAGTGGGGTCGCCAGAGCTAGGCCCGGCTTGAGGCGTCGCACCTGGCGAGGGGGTAAGGCCCGGCGAAGCTGTGCTGGTCGGCGGCTGGTTCAGGTAGGTGCCCCGGACAATCACCTTGCCGGTGAAGAGTTGCTGGCTGAAGAGTGCGTAGGTGACGCCGAGGAGCAGGACTCCGGCGATCATGAAGAGGCCGCTGTAGATCAAGGTCAACCGGCCGCGCAACGTGAGCCGACGGGGAAGCAGCTTCACGGGATGCGATACCCCACTCCGGTGACGGTCTCGACGACTGCGGGTTCGCCGAGTTTGCGGCGCAGTTTGAGGATGGTCAGCCGGACCACCCCGGTGAACGGGTCGACATGTTCATCCCACGCCTTCTCCAGTAGCTGTTCGGCGGAGACCGTCGCGCCGTCCGCGCGCAGCAGTTCGGCCAGTACTGCGAACTCCTTCTTCGACAACAGCACGTAACGGCCCTCCCGGAACACCTCGTGGCGCGCTGGATCCAGGGCCAGCCCGGCGCGACGCAGTACGGGCGGGTCGGCGGGACGGCTGCGGCGGCCCAGGGCGTGCACCCGAGCGGCGAGCTCGGGGAAGGCGAACGGCTTGGTCAGGTAGTCGTCGGCACCGAGCCCCAGGCCGTCGACCCGGTCGGTGACCGCTGCCGCGGCGGTGAGCATCAGCACCCGGGTGGGCGATCCGGACTCCACCAGCTTGCGGCAGACGTCATCGCCGTGGACCACTGGAAGGTCGCGGTCCAGGACCAGTACGTCGTACTCGTTGAGCTCGAGACGCATCAGCGCGGCGGCTCCGTCGTACGCGACGTCGACGGCGTGTGCCTCGTCGCGCAACCACTCCACGATCGCTGCCGCGAGCAACGGTTCGTCCTCGACCACCAGCACCCGCACGCCACCGCCGCCTTCCCGTCGTCGGAAGGCCATGATCCCCGATGCCGGTGTTTCCTTCGCGTTAGCGAGCACGGAAACGCCACGGAAACGGCGTCATCACTTGGCTTGGGCTCGGTAAGCAACCCGATCTCGAGGAGAAGACGTGAAGCGACAGCACACCCTGGCCGCGGTGGCCGCGATGGTCCTGGCCCTGAGCCTCACCAGCTGTGGTGCGGACGAGGAAACCCCTTCGGTGGCCTCGGGCAGTGGCGCGCAGCCGACCAGTTCTGCCAGCAGCGCGGCGCCGAGCCTCAGCAAGGACGAGATGGGCGTGAAGTACGCGGGATGCATGCGGGAGAACGGCGTCAACGTGCCGGACCCCGAGCCGGGCAAGCCGGCCCAGTTCAAGTTCGACGCCAGCAGCGGTGTGACCAAGGCGGACATCGACAAGGCGATGGAGGCCTGCAAGCAGTACAGCCCGGATGGTGGAGCGGCGGCGAACCCGCAGCAGGAAGAGAACGGCCGCAAGTTCGCCGAGTGCATGCGGAAGAACGGGGTCGAGAGCTTCCCGGACCCGAAGCCCGGGCAGCGCGGGATCATGATCGACGGGGAGACCGGCAAGGACCCGGATCTGCAGAAGGCGCAGCAGGCCTGCCAGCCGATCCTGGCGGGTCAGTGATGCCTCGTCGCCGCCGCGGCAGGACCGCGCTGACCGCCGTCGCAGTACTGGCGGTGGGCGGCGCGCTGACCGCCGCCCTGTTGACCCGCAGCGGCAGCAGCCAGGCCGCGGACGACACCAAGGCCGCGCTGCCGCCCAACACAACCAAGGTCACCCAGCAGACGCTCAAGGACACCGAGACGGCCGACGGCGAACTGGGGTACGGCACGAGCAGCACGGCGACCGGCCGCAGCGCCGGGACCGTCACGAGCCTCCCCGACAGCGGGCAGGAGTTCTACCGGGGACAGACGGTCTACGAGGTGAACAACAAGCCCACCAGTCTCATGTACGGCGCTCTGCCGGCCTACCGGCGACTCGCAGTCGACAGCGAGGGGCCGGACGTCCTGCAGCTCGAGCAGAACCTCAAGGCCCTGGGCTATACGGGGTTCACGGTCAACGACGAGTACACGTCCGCGACCGCCGATGCGGTCGAGGAGTGGCAGGAGGATCGCGGTCTGGACGAGACCGGGGCCGTCGAGCTGGGCCAGGTGCTGTACGCCTCCGGCTCGATCCGGGTGGACAGCCTGTCGACCCAGGAGGGTGCTCAGCTCGGGCCCGGTCAGAACGTGCTCACCTACACCGGCACGAAGAAGGCCGTCACCGTCGAGCTCGAGGCGTCGGACCAGCGGCTGGCCAAGAAGGGCTCGGCAGTGAGCGTCACGCTGCCGGACAACAGTACGGCGGCGGGCCGGGTGGAGAAGGTGTCGACGGTCATCGTGCCTGCCGCGGGGCAGGACCAGGACCCGGAGACGAAGGTCGAGGTGATCGTTGCCCTGGACAACCAGAAGCAGCTGGCGGCCTACGCGCTGGCTTCGGTTGACGTCACGTTCACGGCGTCCGAACGGAAGAACGTGCTGACCGTGCCGGTGGCGGCGCTGCTGGCCCTGACCGAAGGCGGTTTCGGGGTCGAGGTCACGGATGGCACCAGCTCGCGGTACGTGCCGGTGAAGACCGGCATGTTCGCGAGCGGCCGGGTCGAGATCAGCGGCAGCGGGATCGCCCAGGGCGTCACGGTGGGGGTGCCGAAATGATCGAGCTGACCGAGGTGACCAAGCTCTACCCGGGCGGGGTCGCTGCGCTCGGCGGGGTCTCGCTGCGGATCGACAGGGGCGAACTGGTGGCGATCGTGGGGCCGTCGGGCTCCGGCAAGTCCACCATGCTGAACGTGCTCGGCACGCTCGACCGGCCCACCTCGGGAACTGTCCGGATTGACCGGTACGACGTTGCGCGGCTGTCCGACTCGGGTCTCTCGGCACTGCGGGCGACCCGGATCGGCTTTGTCTTCCAGCAGTTCCACCTGGCCTCCGGAGTACGGGCGGTGGACAACGTGGCGGACGGGTTGCTGTATTCGGGGCTGCGGGCGAGCCAGCGGCGCAAGCGGGCCGCAGCGGCGCTCGAGAGGGTCGGCCTGGAGCACCGGATGGATCACGAGCCGCACGAACTGTCGGGCGGTGAGCGACAGCGGGTCGCCGTGGCTCGTGCGGTGGCGGGTGAGCCGCCACTGCTGCTGGCGGACGAGCCGACCGGGGCACTGGACACCGCCTCGGGCGCGGGCGTCATGCAGCTCTTCCGCGACCTGCACGCGGACGGCACCACGGTCGTGATCATCACGCACGACCGCGACATCGCCGCCTCGCTCCCCCGCCAGGTCCAGATGCGGGACGGCCGCATCGTCGCGGAGGTCCGCTCATGAGCAATGAAGCCCGGTTGCAGCCGGCCCGGCTCTGGCCGGGAGACGTGCTCAAGGTGGGCGCGGTCGGGCTGCGGACCCGGCCGACGCGGGCCTTCCTGTCGGCCCTGGGCATCGCGATCGGGATCGCCGCGATGGTCGCGGTGGTCGGCATCTCGTCGTCCTCGCAGGCGGAGCTGGACGAGACACTCGATGCCCTCGGCACCAATCTGCTCACCGTCTCCCCCGGCACCAGGCTGACCGGTGAGCAGGCCCAGCTACCGCTGGCGTCGGAGTCGATGGTCCGCCGGATCGCCCCGGTCCAGGCGTTGTCCGCGATCGGCCGGGTCGAGGACGCGAACGTCTACCGCAGCGACAAGATCCCGGCGATCCAGACCAACGGCATCGTCCCGTACGCCGCCCGCACCGACCTGCTGACCACGATCGGCGGGACCGTCCGGAACGGGAAGTGGCTCGACGCCGCGACCGGCAGCTATCCGGCGACCGTGCTGGGCTCGAGTGCCGCCGAGCGGCTCGGGATCAGCCGGTCCGGCCCGGACATCCAGGTGCTGATCGGCGGTGAGTGGTTCACCGTGCTCGGCATCCTGGAACCGGCCGCTCTCGCCCCCGAGCTCGACAGTGCCGCGCTGATCGGCTGGCCGGCGGCGGATTCCACCCTCGGCTTCGACGGGCATCCGACCACGATCTACACGCGGTCCATCGACGCACAGGTCGAGTCCGTTCGTGCGGTGCTCGGGGCGACAGCCAATCCCGAGGCACCGAATGAGGTCGAGGTGTCCCGTCCGTCGGATGCGCTGGCGGCGAAGCAGGCCGCGGGCGAGGCGTTCACCGGACTGCTGCTCGGCCTCGGCGCTGTCGCGCTGCTGGTCGGCGGAGTTGGCGTCGCCAACATCATGGTGATCTCGGTGCTCGAACGCCGCGCGGAGATCGGGCTGCGGCGGTCCCTGGGAGCCACCCGGGGTCAGATCCGGTCGCAGTTCCTGACCGAGTCGTTGCTGCTGTCGGCGTTGGGCGGGATCGGCGGGGCCGTTCTCGGCAGTGGGGTCACGGCGGCCTACGCGGCGTACCAGGATTGGCTGACGGTGATTCCGTTGTGGGCGGTCATCGGGGGGATCGCGGCGACGCTGGTGATCGGTGCACTGGCTGGGCTCTATCCAGCGATCCGCGCTTCTCGCTTGTCGCCGACGGAGGCCCTCGCGACGCCTTAGTAGAAGATGACGACCCCGATGCCGGTGAGCGCGAGCTGGAGCAGCGCCACCGGCACGAGGCCTTGCCAGGCGAGCTTCTGCAGCTGGTCCGCGCGCATCCGCGGGAACGCCACCCGAACCCAGATCACCAGGACCGAGACCGCCGCGATCTTGAGCAGGCTCCAGATCCAGCCGATCGAATCGGGACCCGGTCCGCTCCAGCCGCCCAGGAACAACACCGTCGTGAGGCCGGCCAGGACGACGATCCCGGCGTACTCCGCGAGCAGGAACAACGCGAACCGCAGCCCGGTGTACTCCGTGTAGGGCCCGAAGATGACCTCCGAGTCGGCCACCGGCATGTCGAACGGCGGCCGCTGCAACTCCGCCAGTCCGGCGATGAAGAACACCACGAGGCCGGGCAACTGCCAGAGCAGCCACCATGGGTTCCACTGGTCGACGATCCCGGTCAGGCTCAACGTGCCGGCGGCGACCGCGACGCTCGCTGCGGACAACACGAACGGCAACTCGTAGCTCATCAGCTGCGCGGCGACCCGGAGCCCGCCGAGCAGGCTGTACTTGTTGCCGCTGGCCCAGCCCGCCATCAGCGATCCGAGCACGCCGACCGACATCACGGCCAGGACGAAGAACAACCCGGAGTCCAGGTCCGCGCCGACGATGTTCGGCGCGATCGGGATCGCGGCCAGCGCCGCCATGTACGGCAGGATCGCGACCACCGGGGCCCACTCGAACACCCGCTTGTCCGCGGCCGCCGGCGTCACGCTCTCCTTCTGGACGAACTTGACCCCGTCCGCGACCAACTGCGCCCAGCCGTGGAACGCACCGGCGTACATGGGTCCCAGCCGGGACTGCATGTGCGCCATCACCTTGTGCTCGGCCTGACCGACCAGCAAGGGCGCGACGAGGAACGCGACCAGCACCCCGACGACCCGCAGTACGAACTCGAGCATGACGGCACCCTATCGACTCCGGCTTGACCTGAACCATTGTTGAGGTCCCAGGCTGGGTGGCGAAGGGACCTCGACGAAAGGGGATGTGCACATGATTCTCGTGACCGGAGCTACTGGGAAGGTCGGCCGGCATGTGGTCGCCGGGCTGTTGGAAGCCGGCGTCGCCGTACGAGCACTGGTGCGGCAGCCACTGTTGTCGGGACTGCCTCCCGAGGTCGAACTGGTTGTCGGCGACATCAATGACCCGGCGGCGGTGCGCAAGGCCGCGGCCGGTGTGGATGCGGCGTTCCTGCTCTGGCCTTCGTTCAGTGCCGAGGGCGCGGCGCCCGTCGTCGAGGCCTTGACCGAGCAGGTACGGCGGGTCGTCTACCTGTCGGCGTTGAACGTCAAGGACGATCAGCCTGCGGAGTACAACGGCGTGTGGGGCCAAGTCGAACAACTCCTGGCCGCGGCGGACTGGACCTTCCTGCGGGTCGGCGGGTTCGCGGCCAACACGTTGACCTGGGCCGAAGAGATTCGCACGGGTTCGACGGTCTCCATGCCATCGCCCAAGGCAGGACGATCGCTGATCCACGAGCGCGATATCGCCGACATCGCCGTACTGGCGTTGCTGGACGATGCGCACATCGGGCGCAAGTACGAGCTCACCGGCCCGCAGGTGCTCACGCAAGAGGAGCAGGTCGCGACCATCGCCAGCGTGATCGGCAAGGACCTCCGGATCGCCGAGCAGTCGCCGGAAGAAGCCCGCCAGCTAATGCTCGCAACGGGCGTGGACCCCATCCTGGCCGAAGGCTCAGTCCAGTACTGGGCCTCCCTAGTAGACGACCCCGAACCGGTCACCCCCGACTACAAAACCCTCACCGGCAACCCCGGCCGCACCTTCCACCAATGGACCCACGACCACGCAGCCGACTTCCTGACCACCACACCGGCCGGTTAGCTCTCGGTTGGCGGCGGACCTTCTGCGGAGGGGGCTTCTGAGGGCTCGGCGGGTGGGGTCTCGGCTTGTTTGCGGGGGCTGCGTTCGCCGGGGGCGCCGCGGCGGGGGCGGGCTGGGGTGGCGGCTGTTAGGGCTGGGGCTAGGGGGTCTGGGTCAGGGGAGCCGGGTGGGCGGGGGCCCCAGGATTCTGGGTCCGGGACGCCGGGGGGCAGGGTGCGGCGGCGGCTGGGGGCGCCTGTTTTGGCGGCGGCGGGGGCGTGGTCGGATTCGCCTGGTTCCTTGGCGCCCGGCCACGGCTTGGCGATCCGGGAGGCAAGGACGAATTCCTTGCGCAGCGGGTTGCCCTCGAAGCCGTCAGGGAGCAGCAGCGGGATGAGGTTCGGGTGTTCGTCGAAGCTGATCCCGAACATCTCGAAGGTCTCGCGCTCGTGCCAGTTCGCCCCGGCATAGACCGCGGACAACGTCGCCAGGTGAGCCTCGGCGCGCGGGATCAGGGTCCGGACCACCAGGTGGTCGACATGCGAACCACCCCAGAAGTCCGCCAGGTGCGTGACCACCCGGAACCCGTCGGTGAGTTCGTCGCTCGCGGTGAGGAAGTCGAAGAACCCCAGCCCGAGGTCGTCACGCAGTACCTCATGAGTCGCGACCCACACCTCGGCCGGTACGTCGATCGTCGCCGGGCCGAAGCTGTCCACAGTCGTCGCGGTGATCCCCGCCGCGGCCAGGGCGCCGATCGCCTCGTCCGTCACTGCGGTGTCACCAGGCCGCGGGTCAACGCCTGCGCGGACGGCTCGTACCGGCTGGTGAGGCTCTCCCCCGCGATCTTCTCCTGCAGCTTGAGGATCCCCTGCAGCAACGCCTCCGGCCTGGGCGGACACCCCGGCACATAGACGTCGACGGGGATGATCTGGTCCACACCCTTGGTCACGCAGTACGAGTCCCAGTAGGGGCCGCCGGAGTTCGAGCAGGAGCCGAACGAGATGACGTACTTCGGCTCCGGCATCTGGTCGTAGAGCCGCTTGATCGCGGGCGCCATCTTGTCCGTCACGGTGCCGGAGACCACCATCAGATCGGCCTGCCGCGGTCCGGGCGCGAACGGGATCACGCCGAGCCGGATGAAGTCGTGCCGGCCCATCGACGCGGCGATGAACTCGATCGCGCAGCAGGCGAGCCCGAAGTTGAAGACCCAGAGCGAGTACTTCCGGCCCCAGTTCAACAGGTACCGCACCGGCTCGGGCGCAAGCTTCGCCAGCGCACCCACAGCGGGCCGCACCGTCGGCACTGGAAGGTGTACCGCGCTATCAGCCATGGCCGTTAGCCTAGACCGCCGCCGCGACAATCTCTTCTCCAAGGACAGCCGGATACTCCAGCGGCGCGTAGTGCCCGACACCGTCGACGAGCCGCAACCGGACGTCGCTGAAGAACTCGTCCAGCCGGTCCGACCACTCCCGCGGGAACAGCGGATCGAACTCAGGCCACAGAACAGTCGTCGATACGCCGATCCGCTCCCCCGGCGCAGGTGCAACCTCAGCCGCCGAGGTGGCTACTGATCCGGCCCCGGCCCGGTACCAGTTGATCGAAGCGGTGAAAGCGCCCGGCTCCGAGTAAACCGACACGAGGTGATCTAGCTCAGGCTCGAAACCAGGCCCGGACCAGTGCGTCCAGAAGTGGTTCAGGTAGGCACGAACAGCGTCAGGCTTCCCGTCGATCAATTCCTCGATCACCGGTAGCCGATGGAACGCCTGGTACCAGAACTCCGCCTGCGCCCGCTCGGCGAAGACCCGCTTTCCGATCCCCGGCAGCGGCGGCGCGACCACCAGGGCGCGCACCAGGTCCGGCCGGCTCCGAGCGATCCCTTGCGCGATCCGGCTGCCGACGTCGTACCCGGCGAGCACCGGCCGGTCCAGCCCGAGTTCCTCGATCAACCCGACCACGCTGCGCCCTTGAGCGACGACGTCGTACTGCGCAGCCGGGTCGGCCACCTGCTTGTCGGACTCCCCGAACCCGCGCAGATCCGGTACGACGACCTCGCACCCGCGACCCACCAACTCCGGCACAACCAGCCGGTAGTCCGTCCGATCCCCCGGCCACCCATGCAACAAAACGACAGCCGGCCCCCTCCCCTCCCGGTCGTAAACCAACCGGAATCCATCCACCGCAGTACTAACCGGCACCCGCACCACTCCCTCTCAGAGCCCCGGCCCCCATCATGCTCAGAGGCCCGGCCTCATCCTGCCGTAGCGAACGACAGGAGGTAGTCGCCCCGACTCGGCTCTGCGACGCTCAGCCTGGACTCGCTCGACCGCAAGACCGGCACTACCTCCTGTCGCTAGCAACCGATGAGGTGACCGGGGCCGGTCATCAGTCGCTGTCAACCGATGAGATGACCGGGGCCGGTGGTCAGGCCGCCTTCGACCGGGAGGGTGATGCCGGTGATCCAGGCGGCGTCCTCAGAGGCGAGGAAAGCGACCGCGGCGGCGACGTCCTCGGGCCGGCCGACGCGACCGAGCGGGTAGATCGCCTTCAGGCTCTCCAGTGCCTCGGGCCGATCTTTGAAGGCCCAGGTGGCGATCGTTCCGGGCGCGACCACGTTGAACCGCACCCCCTGCGGACCGTGGTCCGCGGCGAGGTTGCGAACCAGGCTGACCAGTCCCGCCTTCGCCGCGGCGTACGGATTGGTGCCTAGCGCAACCATTCCGCTGATCGAGCCGATCAGTACGACCGAGCCGCTGCCGGACTCGATCAGGTGCGGCAACGAGGCCCGGATGGCGCGCACGGCACCCGTGAAGGTGAAGTCGTACTGCCGGCCCCACTGCTCCTCAGTGGGCTCCAGATCCGCCATCCCGCCGAGGTTGTGCCCGGCAACATTCACCAACACATCAAGCCGCCCGAACCTCTCCACGGTCGCGGCAACCGTGGCATCAACCGAGTCACTGTCGGTCACGTCGCAAGTCAATGCGACTCCACCAGCCTCCGCGGCGACCTGCTGCGCAGCGTCGGTGTCGACGTCGGCGACCGCGACCGACGCGCCCTCGGCCGCGAGCCGCAGCGCCGTCGCGCGGCCGATGCCGTTGCCGGCCCCCGTCACGAACGCGACCCGTCCTTCGAACCTTCGCATCACGATCTCCCTCTGCTCGAGAGCCCGACGATAGGAGCTAGATGGCGCTCTAGGTCAACCGGTCCTTGACCGCCCCTACTGCCCCGCGTAGCTTGAGTAGACAGGACTGGACAGGTTCATTCTGGCTAGGAGCTGGCGATGGTCGAGCAACTGGACGAGGCACCGGATCCCCGGGTGCTGACGGTGGAGAGCAACGGGCTGAACGTCATCGACGATGCCGAACGGAAGGGGTCGCCGCGGCAACTGTTCTGGCCGTGGTTCGGCGCGAACGTGTCGGTACTCGGGCTGAGCTACGGCGCCTTCGCGTTCGGGTTCGGCATCTCGTTCTGGCAGGCGGTGATCGCCGGGGCGGTCGGGATCGTCTTCTCTTTCCTGCTCTGCGGGCTGGTCGCGCTGGCCGGCAAGCGCGGCTCGGCGCCGACGATGGTGTTGAGCCGGGCCGCCTTCGGAGTCCGTGGCAACAAGCTTCCCTCGCTGGTGTCGTGGCTGCTCACGGTCGGCTGGGAGACCGTGCTGACCATCCTCGCGACGCTGGCCACGGCGACCGTGTTCGAGCGGCTCGGCTGGGGCGGCGGCGACATCACCAAGGTCGTCGCGCTGGTCGTCGTCGGCACCCTGATCGTGGCGTGCGGCGTGCTCGGGTTCGACCTGATCATGCGGATGCAGACCGTCATCACCGTCGTCACCGGCATCCTCACCGTGGTCTACATCGTGCTGGTCGCGGACCAGGTGAGCTGGTCCGCGGTGTCCGCACTGCCGAATGGTTCGAGCCAGGCGCTGATCGGTGCACTGGTCTTCCTGATGACGGGCTTCGGCCTGGGCTGGGTGAACGCCGCCGCCGACTACTCCCGCTACCTGCCTCGCTCGGCTTCCAGCCGGGGCGTGGTCGGCTGGACCACCTTCGGGGGCGCGATCGCGCCGGTCGTGCTGCTGATCTTCGGCCTGCTGCTGGCGGGCTCGTCGCCCGATCTCAGCAAGGCGATCGCGGCCGATCCGATCGGCGCTCTCGCTGAGGCGTTGCCGACCTGGTTCCTGGTGCCGTTCGTGATCGTGGCGGTGCTCGGGCTGGTGGGCGGCGCAGTACTGGACATCTACTCGTCCGGGCTCGCGCTGCTGTCGCTGGGAGTGCCCGTACCGCGCTACGTGGCGGCCTTCATCGACGGGCTGGTGATGATCGCCGGCACTGTCTATGTGGTGTTCTTCGGCGACGAGTTCCTCACCGAATTCCAAGGCTTCCTGATCACCCTAGGCGTCCCGGTAGCAGCGTGGTGCGGCATCATGCTCGCCGACATCGCCAGCCGCCGAAGCGACTACTCGGACACCGACCTGTTCGACCGTCGCGGCCGGTACGGCGACATCAACTGGCTGCCGGTGGCCACCATGGTCGTTGCCACCGGCATCGGCTGGGGGCTGGTCACGAACACGAGCGCAGCGTGGCTGAAGTGGCAGGGCTACTTGCTCGAGCCGTTCGGCCTCGGCGGCAAGGAAGGCTCTTGGGCGTTCGCCAACCTGGGCGTGCTGTTCGCCCTGGTCGCCGCCTTCGTAGTCCAGCTGCTCGCCGGCCGCAGCGCAGTCCAGAGCCAAGAGTCCGTCGAGGTGAGAGCAGAGGTGCGCTGATGGTACTGGCAGTGATCGATCTACAGCGGATCTTCGCCGAGGCCGAGAGCAGCTGGGCCGCGCCCGACTTCCAGCGGGTGGTGAAACCCACCCAGGAGCTGGTCGAACTCTTCTCACCCCGGGTCGTCTTCACTCGCTTCGTCGCCCCCGAACAACCGACCGGATCCTGGGCCACGTACTACGAGCTGTACCCGTTCGCCCTGCAGCCACCGGACTCCTACGCCTACCAACTCGTGGACGAATTCCGCGGCGCACCGACCCTCGATAAGCCGACGTTCGGCAAATGGGGCAAGGAGCTCGCGGAGGCAGTCGGCGAGGGTGGTCATCTGGTGTTGTCCGGCGTGACCACGGACTGCTGCGTGCTCACCACGGCACTCGCCGCTGTGGACGCCGGGGTCTACGTCCAGGTGGTCGAGGACGCCTGCGCGGGGGCTGATGCGGAGAGCCACCAGAAGGCGCTCGACATCATGCGGCTCTACTCCCCGATGCTGGAGGTCGTCACGGTCGACGAGCTCCGGGAGCTGATCCGCGCGGGGGGCCAGTGATCCCTGACGTCGGCCTGAAACACCAGCGGATCGCCGCGATCCTGGCGCGCGAGATCCGCTCCGGCTCGGTCGGCCATGGCGTCCAGTTGCCCGGCGAGGTGGAGCTCGCCAAGCGCTTCGCCGTCAGCCGGAACACGGTCCGCTCGGCGCTCGCAGTACTGAGTGAGGACGGGTTGATCACCACCCGGACCGGCAAAGGGTCGTTCGTGTTGTTCGACGGGCGGCCTCTGGACGACCGGCTCGGCTGGACCCACGCGCTGGCGGAACAGGGCGTCGAGACGCAGGTCCGGGTGCTCGCGCTGACCCTCGAGCAGGACCACGAACTGGCCGAACGCCTCGCCCTCGACTCCCCCGACGTGGTCGTGGTGCAGCGGGTCCGGATGATCGTCGGCGGCGAGGCGATCTCGATCGAGCGGAGCTGTCTGCCGGCCGTCGAGAGCCTCCGCGACCTGCCCGAACGCGGCCTGGAGAACGACTCGATCGCCGCGACCCTCAGGCGGGCCGGGTTTCACCTGGACCACTGCGAGCAGCGCCTGTGGGGACGGCCGCTCGACCCCGAGGAGGCCGCGTTGCTCGGCCGCCCCGAGGGCACCTGGTTCCTGCACACGCGGCGGACGAGCTGGACCGCCGACGACAGGTTCGCCGAGCAGCTGGACAGCCTGCTCGATCCGCGGCATTTCGAGCTGAGCCTGACCTACAGCGAGGCCGGCCGCTGACCCGTACTGCACGTGCCGCCGGCGCCCTGGACGGCCTCGCGGCGGACGATGCCGAATGGGGTCCCGGTCAGCCGCTGGCCGAGCGGGTTGGTGCTGAGTGCCCGCAGCAGGTCGGCAGGTGCCGGCGATCGGGATGAGGTCGCCCGGATCGATCCGCCGAAGTCGTTGATGTCCACGATGGCCACACCGACCCGGAAGCGGGTCTGCAAGACCCTGCAGAGTTCCGCGGCCTTCGCGGCCGGCATCGGCGGGATCAGGACGTCGGCGTACGGCGGCCGGGCGCCGTCGAGGTCACGGGCCAGATTGCCTGCCACCCGGTAGAACGCGCCGCGGTGCCCCAGCGGCCGGGTGAATCCCGCGCACAGCACGGCAGTGGTGACCCGGGCGCGGCCGAGGGACTGGACGACGTACTGCATCTTGGCCGGCACCGACAGGCCTCGCGACCCTTCCCGCGGTCGCACCAGCCTGGCGAGGAATCGTGCCAGCGGACCGATGTGCAGTGACGCGATCGGGACCGCGCCGCCGGACAGCAGCACCGCGACCTTCTCGCTGATGACGATCGTGTCGTCCGGGTCCAGCTCGGGCAGGTACTCGGCCAGCGTGAGACCGAGGTCGTCGGAGGGTTCCAGCCAGCGGGTCGGCACGGCGATCGTCGTCCAGGCGGACATGGCTCAAGTCCTTTCGCAGAGTTCGCAGGAAGCGTGCCTGCCGAACCCGACGCCGAGCATGAGCCTGCGATGAGACTCCTCTCATCCGCTCCGGCGGCCCCGACCGGTGAGCGTGCCGACCGCGTCGAGGAGCAGCCGTCCCTCCGGTGCCCGGGTGACCAGCAACCCGCCGGCATGGACCACGAGCACGGCAACGGCGACACAGGCCAACTCCGCCAGCGCAGGCAGCGGCCCGCTCGAGGCGTCGATCCCGGCCAGCTCGCGGGCCGCGACGCCGGCGCCGCCCGCCACGCAGGCGAGCACTGCCGACCGCAGCAGCAGGGCCACGGCCGGCCGAAGGCTCAGGCCGCGATGCCTTCGGCGCAACTGCCAGGTATTCGCCACGGCGGCCAGGACCAGTGAGAGCGAGGTGGATGCGGCCAGACCGGTGATCCCGTAGCGCAGCCCGAGCGTCAGGTCGCCGGCGACGTTGACCAGCATTGCCGCCACCGCGACTCCCACCGGCCACCGGGAGTCGCCCACCGCGTACGACGCCCGGACCACCACCTCGCGCCACCCCAGCGCCAGCAGCGCCGGAGCGTAGAACAGAACCGCGTTCGCGGTCAGCGCGGCGTCGGCGTCGGAGAAGTCGCCCCGGCCGAAGACCACGACGACGAGCGGCTCGGCCGCACAGGCCAGGATCACGCACAAGGGCGTCAGAGTGACCGCGGTGACGGCCAGCCCGCGGTCGACCAGCCTCCGCATCCGGACCCGGTCGGTCGCGACGGCACCGAGAGCGGGATAGAGCGCTGTCAGCAGCGATGCGACCAGCAACGTCTCACCGAGGCTGACCAGCCGCCAGGCGTACCCGAGGGCCGAGATCGTTCCCTCCGCCAGGGTGGAGCCCACCGCCCGGTCGACCAGGGTGTTCACGTTGCCGACCGCGCTCCCGACCAGCAGCGCGGGCACCAACCGGGCGATCTCGCGGAAGCCCCGGTCGTTCAGGCGCAGCGAGGGCCGCAGCCGGGTCCCGAGCCGGTGCACCGGGATCACCTGCAGGGCCAGCCGGGTGGCGGAGCCGGCGACGAAGCCCCAGGCCAGCGCGACGACGCCGTACTGCGGACCGAACACGGCGGCGGCCGCGATCATCACCAGGTTGAACGGAACACCCTGCAGGCCCGACCAGCCGAATCTGCCGTGCGCCTGGACGAGGCCGGCCAGGAGGTTGGTCCCAGCGATCAGGACGGTCGCCGCCAGCACGATCCGGGTCAGTTGCCGGGCCAGCTGGGCCTGCTCACCGTCGAAGCCCGGGGCCAGCACGGAGACCACAGGTGTCACCGCGAGCCACATCACCAGCGAGCCGATGCCCAGGACAACCACTGTGACCGACAGGACCACGTTGAAGCTGCGGTGGGAACGGCATCGACCGTTCTCGGCCCGCGCCTCCCGTGCCACCACTGGCACCGTGGCTTTCGCCATCGCTCCAGCCACCAGTCCGAGAACGACGTTCATCAGCCCTTGAGCTACGAAGTAGGCGTCGAGGGCAGCGCCGGCACCGAAGACCGCGGCGATCACCACGTCCCGGGCGAATCCCAGTACGGCCGATCCGGCGGTGAGGACCGTAACCAGAGCCGCTGCCCGCGTCACGCTCCACATCCCGCGCAGTCTAGGTATGCCGCCCGGCTCAGAACCGACCGTTAGAGAAGTCTCATCTGCGCTTCTAGGGAGTTGTGCGGATGTGGCGCTCCTCCTCAGGCGAGCACAGTCGAGCCATCGACGAACTCCCGGAGGAGATCATGATGTTGTTGCACACCGCCGAGTCCGTGCGGGCAGAGATCGAGTACCGGCAGGCCCGGATCAAGCGGGACTTCCAGCGCCCGGCGTGGTTCTCGCGCAAGGCCGCCAAGGCGGAGTCCCCGCAGCGCCTGCTGCACCCGGTACGGGCCCGGCACGCGATGTGAGCGCCCGACCACCACCCCTTCGACCCAGCGCGACCAGGTTCCCCGGAACCCGGTCGCGCTGCTGCGTTCGGGACTACCTAGGCCCGCGTACCGGCGTACGGGACTCCCTAGTGAGAGGTAGGCGGGGTGCATAGGGAGTAGTTCCGATGTGCCGCTCCTCCTCAGACGAGCAGATTAGGGGCATCGACAAGGAGTCGAGGAACAAAGCCAGGAGGCACCCGATGTACACCACCGAATCGGTCAAGGCAGAGGTCAGCTACCGCCGCGAGCGTCTCACCCGCGACTACGGCCGGACCCGGAAGACCGGGACCCGCCGGCACCTCGTCCACCTGTTCACCCGGAACAGCTGAAGGGAGGCACACCATGTTCAGCACGATTCAGTCAGTCCAGGCGGAGACCGCCTACCGGCAGGAGCGGATCAAGCGCGACTACCGGGCCAGTTCCCGCCGGCAGCGCCGGGAGCAGGCCGAGAAGCCTGAGCCGCGGCACGCACGCCGCGCCCTGCGACCTACCCACGCCGCGTGAGCGCCGTGACCACCGTCCCCGACCAGATAGTCCAGGTCGGGGACGGTGTTGCGTCATCAGCAGACAGTGATCGGACGGGATGCCGTCGAATTGTGTCGGCTCCAGGGGCGAAGATGGACGACGTGCCCTGGATCTCGACACCTCTCGTCGGCCGCTCGTCCGAGATGGCCACCCTGCTCAGCGCCGTCGACGACGCCCGAACGCGTCGTTCCGGCGCCATTCTGCTGTCCGGTGACGCGGGCGTCGGCAAGACCCGGCTGCTGGACGAGGTGGCCACCGGCGCGCACGAGCGCGGGTTCGGCGTACTCGTCGGGCACTGCACCGACTTCGGCGAGGCCGGGCTGCCCTACCTGCCGTTCACCGAGATCTTCGGCCGGCTGGCCGGGGAACGCCCCGACCTGGTCGAGAGCGTCCTCACCAACTTCCCCGCGATCGGGCGACTGCTGCCGACCCACCGGTTGATCGGTGCCCAGCCGGCTCCGCAGGAGGGGCAGCTCGACCGCGCGGCGCTGTTCGACGCCGTCCTGGGCGCGCTGACCGCGTTGTCCACCAGTGAACCGCTGCTGGTGATCGTGGAGGACGTGCACTGGGCCGACGACTCCACCCGGGACCTGATCGGGTTCCTGCTGACCCGCCTGACCTCGCAGCGACTCGCGCTGGTGGTCTCGTACCGCAGTGACGACCTGCACCGGCGGCACCCGTTGCGCCGGCCGATCGCCGAGTGGAGCCGCAACCCGCGGGTCCACCGGGTGAACGTCCTCCCCCTGGACGCGGTCGAGTCCCGCACCCTGCTGACGGCCCTGGCTCCGGAGCCGCTGCCGGAGTCCGAGGTCCGGCGAATCCTCGAGCGCGCCGGCGGTAACGCCTTCTTCACCGAGGAACTGGTCGCCGCCGCCTCGATGGGCGACGCGGACGCCGTACCACCGGACCTGGCCGATCTCCTCCTGGTCCGGCTCGACCCGCTGTCGGACGACGCCCGCCAGGTCGCCCGGGTGATCGCCGTCGCCGGCCGCCGGGTCCCGCACACCTTGCTGACCACAGTTGCCGGGCTGCCGGACCGCGAGCTCGACGCAGCCCTCCGGGAGCTGATCGACGCCCACATCATCGAGCACCCGGGCAACGCGAGTTACTACTTCCGGCATGCGCTTCTGGCTGAGGCGGTGTACGACGACCTGCTGCCGGGCGAGCGCGTGCGGCAGCACGCGGCGTACGCGAAAGCTCTCAAGGACCAGACAGTCGCCGGTACTGCGGCGGAGCTGGCCGGGCACGCCACGCGATCCCACGACCTGGCGACCGCCTTCGAGGCGCGGGTCCGGGCCGGGCAGGAGGCGATTTCGGTCGCGGCGCCGCAGGAGGCGCTGAAGCACTACGAGATGGCGCTGGAGCTCTACCCGAACGCGGCCACCGACGCGAGCATCGACAAGACCTGGCTGATCGTCGAGACCGCGAACGCCGCGGCGCTGTCGGCCCAACAGCCGCGTGCGGTCAAGTTGCTGCGCAAGGCGCTGGCCGATCTTCCCGCCGACGCGCCGAAGCTCCAGCGGGCCGAGCTGTTGCTCCCGCTCGCCGAGATCGCCTTGTTCATCGACCAGGACCAGGAGGCGCACGAAGCGATCTCGCAGGCGTTCCGGCTGGTCACCGACGAACCTGCGAGCGTCTTCAAGGCGCAGGTGGTGTCGTTGTATGCGCGGGTCTCGGATGCTCTGGGCCGCCCGATGGAGGCTGAGCGGTTCGCTCACGAGGCATTGCAGCTCGCCCGCGAGGTCGGACACGAGTCCGCTGCCGGCGACGCCGGGATCACCCTGGCCCAGCTGCGCAAGCGGGCCGGCGATCCAGTCGCCGCGGCGAAGCAGTTGGAGGAGGCCGCCTTGCGGGCTCAGCTGGCGGGTGACGCATCCGCGGAGGCCCGCAGCCGGTACCTGCTCGGCTCGAACTATTACGACCTGGGTGAACTGGCCAGCGCGAGGACAGCGCTGGAGCACGCCACTCAACGGGCGGGCGAGCTCGGGCGCCAGTGGGCGACGTACGGGTTCGACGCGCGGCGGATGCTGGCGCTGACCCAGTTCGTGATGGGCGAGTGGGATCAGTCGGCCGCGACCGTGCGAGTGGATTCGATGACGCCCGCCGCGGCCGAGGCGGGGCTGCGATCGGTCGGGCTGACGGTTCGCGGCGGCCGGGGTGACACGTCGGTCGCGGAGGATCTCGAGCGGCTGCGCAAGTGGTGGACGGTGGACGTGATGATCCCCATCCTCGGGCTGCAGCCGGCCGTGGACGCCTACCGTGCCCTGGGCCAGTTGGCCGAGGCGGAGAAGCTGCTCGCGGATGTGTCGGCGCTCTGCGCGGACGTGTGGCAGACCGAGTGGTACATGGCGCGGATCCGGTTCTCGGCGATCGGAATGCAGGTTCTTTCGCAGCGGGCGGTGATCGAGCCGGGTGCTGCGGCCGAACTGGTCGCACGCGGGTCCGACCTCCTCGCCGAGGGACACGCCACCGCGGAGAAGGGGATGCCGCCCGGGCGGGTGCTCGGGGTGGAGGGGCTGGCTTGGCTTGCGCGGTTGGAGGCCGAGTGGGAGCGACTGCGGTGGCTGGCGGACATCGATCCACCCACGCCTGAGGAACATGTGGCGACGTGGCAGCGGACCGCGGATGCCTTCGGGTATGGGTATTCGTTCGAGCAGGCCTGGTCGCGAGTGCGATTGTCGGCCGCGCTGCGTGCCGCTGGTCGGGTGGCGGACGCGAACGAGCAGGCTCAGCTTGCCGGCGACGTCGCGCGTGAACTGGGGGCGAAGCCGCTACTCGACGAGATCGGTGGGGCGGAGGCCGGCGTCGGGCCCGCTGCGTTGACCGCGCGGGAGACCGAAGTACTGGCACTACTCGCCGAGGGGCGGACGAACCGTCAGTTGGCGCGGGAGCTCTACATCAGCGAGAAGACGGTCAGCGTGCACGTCTCCAACATCCTGGCCAAGCTCGGCGTCCGCTCGCGCACGGAAGCCGCAGCAGTAGCGCGTCGTGACGGCCTACTCGACTGACGGAGTCAGTGGCGGCGGAGGCGGTGATAGGTCTGCGCCGCGTGCGGAATGAAGGCAGGCCGCGCTCGTTTGTGACGTTGGGTGGCGACTTCATCTCGCTCGGTGTCGTGACCGGGGTCGTCCAGGCTGTCGATGATCCGGTGGAAGACCTGGTGGGCGTGGTGCAGTCTCGCCACAGTCAGGACCACCAGTCCTGCCGCGACGACCGCAACCACTACCCACAGTTGCCAAGACATGCCTCACCACCCTGTGTCCGCCCCGTTTCCCCTGGTAGCCAAGCTAGACCTGTCCTGGCCAAATAGCCAGATTTCCATCGCTATCCGTTACCGAAGGCCGGATTCCCACCACGGAACGTTGCCAGCCGCAAGAATATGACGCGATCCGGCAACGATCGACCGGCGACGGCGATGATCACACCCAGTAGTCAAAACAGGCCTTGGCCGGCACCCGCGGAACCACCCCGACCGGGCTGGCAGGATGAGGGCTCATGAGGATCTTCACCGCCGACGACGTCCGCCGTACCGTCTCGATGCCGGCCGCGATCGACGCCGTCCGGGCGGCCTTTCGCGAAGTGGCCGCAGGCAACTTCGTGCTGCCGGCCCGGCAGATCTTCGGCAACGGTTCGGTGCTGGTGATGTCGGCCTACCACTCCGCGACCGGAACCGCGGTGGTGAAGAAGATCGGCATCAAGCTGGACGAACTGCCGGCGATCCGCGCGACGGTGATCTACACCGGCGGTGGTGAACAGATCATTGCCGACGGCATCTCCATCACCACCCTCCGGACCGGTGCCGTCGTCGGGGTCGCCACAGCTCTCCTGGCTCCGGCGGATGCGACCCGACTGGCCCTGCTCGGTACGGGCGCCCAGGCCGCCGATCAGGTCCGTGCCGTGCTCGCAGTCCGGCCGATCACCGAGGTCACCGTCACCGGCCGCGACCCGTCCCGCGCCGAAGAGCTCGCGGCCGCACTGGCCGGGGAGTTCCCCGCGGCGAAGTTCACGGCCGGCACCTCCATCGACGAGGGGATCGCCGGTGCCGACGTCATCTGCTGCGCCACCTCGTCCTCGACCCCGCTCTTCGAGCTCGACGCCGTCCCCGCCCGGGTCCACATCAACGCCATCGGCGCCTTCCGCCCGACCATGCGCGAACTCCCACGCTCACTCCTCGCCGACGCCTCCCTGGTGGTCGTCGACCAGCGCGAAGCCGCGCTGGAGGAATCCGGCGAGATCATCGACGCCGTCAAGGCAGGCGCCATCGCCGAGGCGGACCTCGTCGAACTGGGGCACGCCCTCGACACCTTGCCCGAGACCACTGGTCGCACGGTCTTGAAGTCCGTCGGTATCGGCCCACAGGACTGGGCTATCGCCACTGCTCTGGCGACGGGCGAGCTCAGGTCCAGGTGAGGATGCCCTTGCGGTAGGCATACAGCAGGCCGACCGCGACGAAAGCCAGGAAGATGAACATCTCGATCAGCGAGGCGACGCCGACGGCCGCGAAGACCGTGGCCCAGGGGAAGAGGTAGACCGCGTCGACGGCGAAGATGACGTAGAGGTAGGCGAACAGGTAGTACCTGATGTGAACCTGGGCCCAGCCTTCACCGACCGGGTCGACGCCGGACTCGTACGTCTTCAGCTTGTCGGCCGTCGGGTAGGTGACGGTGAGCGCCTTGTTCAACGCGAAGGCACCGACCAGGCCGCCCAGACCGAGCACCAGGATCGCGGCGACGACGCCGTACGTCTGTGACACCTCCGCGATCATGCGCCCGAGCCTAGTTGGTGCAGCCTTAGTTGGTGCAGAGCAGCATCGAGTCGACGGCGACGATCGGGCCGTAGCCGGACCTGATGTCGGTGACCTGGAGCCGCAGCCGGTTCACGCCGAGGATGTAGCGGTTCAGCCAGGTCTCGGTCTCCTGCGCCTGGTCCACGGACCCGACCACGTTGCTGCCGTTCAGCAGCGACGTCCGCACGGTGCCGTCGGTGATGTTTCCGAGCCAGTTCTTCACCCAGTTGCAGCCGGCCGTGTTGATGTCACCCCAGACGACCCCGGCCTTGTCGGCCAGCAGTTCGGCCTCGGCGCGACGAGGACCTTCCGACGGCGGCACCACGTTGAACTGCGGGTGTCCCTTCCCGCCGGTGGCCAGGACGGGTTTCTTGAAGATCCCCCGCCACACATAGTGGGAGAAACCAGCCGGGCCGGACGCGGCAGCGGCGTACGGGGACTGGGGGCCGATGGCCAGCCGGTAGGTGCGGATCGAACCGGGCTGGTTCGAGGAGATGGTGACATTCACCCCCGAGGAGGCGCCGTGGCCGATCTCCTGCCAGCCCGCCGTCGAGGACCAGCGCTGCAACGCCACCCGTGATCCGGCGGCCGGTGCCGGGGTGAGCGTGCCCACGACGGTGAGCGTTCCCTTGGTGTAGTCGGCGGTCCGGAGGCTGGTGATCTTCACCGTGCGCACCGGGGCGGCCGCGACGGATGCCGGGACCGTCGTGGCGTCGGTGACGGAAAGAGCACTCTGGGCCGGGGCAACAGTGCCAGCGCAACCGGTCAGTGACAGGGCCACCGCGAGCAGGCCGAAGTACGGGCGAACGCCCATGGTCAAAAACTCCCTCGAGCCCGGGTGGATCCCGGGGTAGATCACAGCTTGATGAAGACACCCTGCCGGTTCTGACTGCGGATGGCAAGCGAGCGGCTGCTCTGCGTGACACTGGAATGTTCAGGCCGCAACTGGGCACCGGACGATCCCAGGCTGTGGACCTCCGGGCCTTCTGCATGGTTCCGTACTAAGGGCGAACTAACATTGGGGTTGTCGCCCTGACTGGGGGGATCGGTCCACGTCCACAGGCGGCGGACCGGCCCAAGCTCGACTTGGAGATGAACAGAACAGTGACCATCGAGGTCAAGCAGCTCGACCGCGTGGTGATCCGCTTCGCCGGCGACTCCGGCGACGGGATGCAGCTCACGGGGGACAGATTCACGGCGGAAACGGCATCGTTCGGCAATGACCTGTCGACGCTGCCCAACTTCCCCGCAGAGATCCGGGCACCTGCCGGAACTCTGCCGGGCGTGTCGTCGTTCCAGCTCCACTTCGCCGACCACGACATCCTGACGCCTGGTGATGCGCCCGATGTGCTGATCGCGATGAACCCCGCGGCACTGAAGGCGAACCTGGCCGACGTACCGCGCGGCGCCACCCTGATCGTGGACACCGCCGACTTCACCGCCCGGAACCTGAAGCGGATCGGGTACGACGAGAACCCGCTGGAGACGGGTGAGCTCGACAGCTACCACCTGGTCCCGCTGAACCTGACCGGCATGACCGTGGAGTCGGTCAAGGAGTTCGGGCTGACCCGCAAGGACGCCTCCCGCGCGAAGAACATGTACGCGCTCGGTCTCGTCTCCTGGCTGTTCCAGCGGCCGGTCGAGTCGACGATCCTCTTCCTCGAGACCAAGTTCGCCAGCAAGCCCGCCATCCGTGACGCGAACATCGCCGCGTTCCGGGCCGGCTACAACTTCGGCGAGACGGCCGAGGAGTTCTCGGTCCGGTACGAGGTGAAGCCGGCTCGGATGGCCACCGGTACCTACCGGAACATCTCGGGCAACCTCGCGCTGGCCTACGGCCTGGTGGCGGGTGCCCAGCGAGCCGGACTCCCCCTGGTGCTCGGCGCGTACCCCATCACCCCGGCGTCCGACGTACTGCATGAACTGAGCAAGCTCAAGCGGTTCAACGTCACCACGATCCAGGCCGAGGACGAGATCGCCGGGGTCGGCGCCGCTCTGGGCGCCGCGTTCGGCGGCGCGCTCGGCGTGACCACGTCCTCCGGTCCCGGGATCAGCCTGAAGTCCGAGACCATCGGCCTCGGCGTGATGCTCGAACTGCCGCTGGTCGTCTGCGACATCCAGCGCGCCGGCCCCTCGACCGGGATGCCGACCAAGACCGAGCAGGCCGACCTGCTGCAGGTCATGTTCGGGCGCAACGGCGAGGCTCCGCTGCCGGTGATCGCGGCCCAGTCGCCCGCGGACTGCTTCGCGATCGCGGTCGAGGCCGCCCGGATCGCGGTCACCTACCGCACCCCGGTGATGGTGCTGTCCGACGGCTACCTGGCGAACGGGTCCGAGCCCTGGCAGATCCCGGTGATCGAGGACCTGCCGACGGTCGACCCGAACTTCACGGTTGAGCCCAACGCGACCAACGACAAGGGCGAGCCGGTCTACCTCCCTTACCTGCGCGACCCGGAGACCCTGGCTCGCGCCTGGGCGATCCCCGGTACTGCGGGCCTCGACCACCGCATCGGCGGGCTCGAGAAGGAGGACAAGACCGGCAACATCTCCTACGACCCGGCGAACCACGACCTGATGATCCGCACCCGCCAGGCGAAGGTGGACGGCATCACCGTCCCGCCGCTCGAGGTCGACGACCCGGACGGTACGGCGAAGGTGCTGGTCCTCGGCTGGGGTAGCACCTACGGCCCGATCGGCGCGGCCTGCCGCCGGGTCCGCAAGGTCGGCGGCAAGATCGCGCAGGCGCACCTGCGTCATCTGAACCCGTTCCCGGCGAACCTCGGTGACGTGCTGAAGAGCTACGACAAGGTCCTCGTCCCGGAGATGAACCTCGGCCAGCTGGCGATGCTGCTCCGGGCGAAGTACCTGGTCGACGTGGTCTCGTACGCGCAGGTCCGCGGCATGCCGCTCGGCGCCGCCGAGCTCGCCGGGGTGATCGGCAACCTGGTCGAGGAGACCGAGGGGATCGACGACGACGCACGCCACCTGGGCGCGGACGCGGCCGCCGTGACCCACGGCGAGGCGCTGAAAATCGAGCCGAACGGACACCTGCACCACCCGGAGGGAGCACGATGAGCACAGTCGATCTCGGACTGCCGAGTCTGCCTGGCGGACTCCAGGGCGTACCGGCCGCGACCGAACCGCAGAACCGCAAGGAGTACGTGTCGGACCAGGAGGTCCGGTGGTGCCCCGGGTGCGGCGACTACGCAGTACTGGCTGCTTTCCAGGGGTTCCTGCCCGAGCTGGGGATCAAGCGGGAGAACGTGGCGATGGTGTCCGGGATCGGATGCTCCTCGCGCTTCCCGTACTACCTCTCGACGTACGGCATGCACTCCATCCACGGACGGGCGCCGGCGATCGCGACCGGGCTCGCGGTGGCGCGGCCCGACCTCAGCGTCTGGGTGGTGACCGGTGACGGCGACGCGCTGTCGATCGGCGGCAACCACCTGATCCACACGCTGCGGCGGAACGTGAACCTGAAGATCCTGCTGTTCAACAACCGGATCTACGGCCTGACGAAGGGGCAGTACTCCCCCACCTCGGAGCCGGGCAAGGTGACGAAGTCGACGCCGATGGGCTCGGTGGACAACCCGTTCAACCCGGTCTCGCTGGCACTCGGCGCGGAGGCGACCTTCGTCGCCAGGACGGTCGACTCCGACCGCAAGCACCTGACCTCGGTACTGCGCGCCGCAGCTGAGCACCGCGGCACGTCCTTCGTGGAGATCTACCAGAACTGCCCGATCTTCAACGACAACGCGTTCGACGCCTTCAAGAACCCGGAGACCCGTGACGACGCGATCATCCCGCTGGTGCACGGCGAACCGATCCGCTTCGGTATCGACGGCCACCTCGGCGTGGTCCGCGACGGCTTCGCCTCACTCGCGGTCCGCGAGGTCGCCGACCTCCCGAACGGCGAAGCCGACCTGGTCGTCCACGACGCCCACACCGAAGACCCGGCCTACGCCTTCGCCCTGTCCCGCCTCACAGACGCCGGCGTACTCCACCGCGCGCCCGTCGGCATCTTCCGCTCGGTGGAACGCCCCGCCTACGACGACCTGGTCCGCCAGCAAGTCGAAACCGCCCAGCAAACCCAAGGCACCGGCGGCGGCCTCCAGTCCCTCCTAACCGGCACCGACACCTGGACCGTCAACTAGCCGGTACTACGTCCCCGCCGCGCCCGCCGTCTTTCACCGACGGCGGGCGCGGCGTCTTTGCGGGTGATGCTGACCACAAAACTGACCGATCGGTTGAAAACTGGCCGGGCGGACAGGACAGTGGTCCGTATGGCAGTGACACCTTTGCGGGAGCGGACCCGGCGGGAGATCGAGCAGCAGGCGATTGTGCTGTTCTCCGACAAGGGGTATCTGGCGACTTCGTTGCAGGACATCGCGACCGCGGCCGGGTGTTCCAAGGCGACCGTGCTCTACCACTTCACCTCGAAGGCCGCTGTGCTGGCTTCCGTGCTGGAGCAACCGTCGGCTCTGCTCGCTGCTCTTCTCGATGAGGCGAGTCAGTTGCCGCCGGCCGAGGCCCAGGAGCGGACCATCAACGGGTTCGTCGACCTGGGCGTCCAGTTCCGCGGGCTGCTCAACGTGCTGAACGAGGTGATCCCGTCGGTGCTGGAGATCCCCGAGCTCGAGGGTCTGGTGGCCGCCGGCGACAGGCTGGCGAGACTGCTGGCCGGGAGCGACGATCCGGAGCAGATCGCGATGGCGGAGTTCGCCATCCACGGGCTGCTCGGCGCGTGCCGGGTCGAGCATCTCCAGTACACCGAGGAACAACTGCGGAACCTCTGCGTGAAGGCGACCCGCCGGCTTCTGACCTGACCCACCTGATCCGACCCTGCACCGCCCGACCCCCTGCGAAACGGACCACTTGAGATGGCGAACCTCCTCTACCGGCTCGGCCGGTTCTCCTACCAACGGCGGCGGCTCGTCGCCGCTGTCTGGGCGGTACTGCTGGCCGTGATCGGCATCGGCGCCCTGACGCTCGGCGGACAGACCACGAACACCTTCTCGATCCCCGGTACCGAGTCGCAGCAAGCACTGGACGCGCTGCAGAAGGAGATCCCGGCCGCCAGCGGCGCCTCCGCCAACATCGTGGTGAAGGCACCGGCCGGCCAGAAGCTGACCGACCCCGCGCTGAAGCAGGACGTCGAGGCAACGGTCGCCACCGCGACCAAGGTCCCCGAGGTCGCCCTCGCGATCGATCCCTTCACCAGCCAGGCGATCAGCCAGGACGGCACCACCGGCCTGATCAACGTGCAGTTCACCAAGTCGGCCGACGAACTGTCGAAAGCCTCCACCGACGCCTTCGACCACCTCGGTACGACGACTCCGAACGGCCTGGAGGTGGTCCCCGGCGGCTCGGTGATCGGGGGCGCTCCCGAGATCGGCCCGACCGAGATCATCGGGGTCGTGGTGGCCGCGGTGGTCCTCGTGATCACCTTCGGCTCACTCCTCGCCGCCGGAATGACGTTGCTCACGGCACTGATCGGCGTCATCGTCGGGATGGCGGCGCTGATCCTGACCACCTCCGTCGTCGACATCTCCTCGACGGCACCGGTGCTCGCGCTGATGCTCGGTCTCGCGGTGGGCATCGACTATGCCCTCTTCATCAGTTCCCGGCACCGAACACAACTCGCGGAAGGCCTCGACGAGGAGGAATCGGTCGCTCGTGCGGTCGCGACCGCCGGCAGTGCGGTCATGTTCGCGGGCGCCACCGTCGTGATCGCTCTGGCCGGCCTCAGCCTGGTCGGCATCTCGTTCCTGACCGCCATGGGCCTGGCCGCGGCCGGCACCGTCCTGACCGCGGTCCTGGTCGCGCTCACCCTGCTGCCCGCGATGCTCGGCTTCCTCGGCAAGCGCGTCCTGCCCCGCAAGATCCGGCACGCGGCCGAGCCGGCCAAGCTGACCAAGGAGGGCTTCGGCTTCCGCTGGGCCCGGTTCGTCACCCGCTTCCGGGTCCCGGTCGTCGCCGTCGGCGTGATCGGCCTCGGCGTCCTGGCGATTCCCACCGTCGACCTCCAACTCGCCCTTCCCGACGGCGCCACCGCCGCGGCGGGCTCCAACCAGCGGGTCGCCTACGACCTGAGCGCCGCCGCCTTCGGACCCGGCTCCAACGGTCCCCTGGTCGTCGTTGTCACCGGCAACAATGCCGCCACCGCGAGCTCCTTGGCCGAGCAGGTCGCAACCACGGCAAAGGGCCTGGACGACGTCGTCGCGGTCCAGGCCGGCGCGGCCAGCGAGAGCGGTACGACGCGACTCGTGACCGTGATCCCCGCGAGCAGCCCGTCCAGCGCGGAGACCGCCGACCTGGTGGGCACCCTTCGTGATGCGATCCACCCGCTGGCGACCGATGGTTCCACCATCGCCGTGACCGGTAACACCGCGGTCGGGGTGGACGTGTCGAACAAGCTGAGCGCCGCGCTTCCGACGTACCTGATCGTCGTGATCGGACTGTCGTTCCTGCTGTTGCTGGTGGCGTTCCGCTCGGTCCTGGTTCCGCTGAAGGCGGCGCTCGGGTTCCTGCTCACCATCGGCGCGACCCTCGGCATCACCGTCGCGGTGTTCCAGAAGGGCTGGGGCGCGAGCCTGCTCGGGATCGACGTGCCGGCGCCGATGGTCAGCTTCCTGCCGATCATCATGATCGGGGTGCTGTTCGGCCTGGCGATGGACTACGAGGTGTTCATCGTGTCCCGGGTGCGGGAGGAGTTCGTGCACGGCAAGCACGCGACCGAGGCGGCGATCGAGGGCCTCGGGCACGGCGCCCGAGTGGTCACCGCCGCCGCGCTGATCATGGCCTCGGTGTTCGCCGGCTTCATCCTGGTGCACGACCCGATCATCAAGACGATCGGCTTCGGCCTCACGATCGGCGTCCTGATCGACGCCTTCGTGGTTCGGATGACGCTCGTCCCCGCCATCCTCTCGCTGCTTGGCGACCGCGCCTGGTCCTTCCCGAAGTGGCTCGACCGGATCACCCCCAAGGTCGACATCGAAGGCGAAGCACTCCGCCCCGAGGCCACTCGGGACAAGGAACTCGTCGACGCCTGAGGTGGATGTCCTTTCCACCGGCGCTTGTTCGTTCCCTTGGTGAGGGACCACAGTGGGCCCTGAGGTGGACGAAGGAGTGTTCCGATGGCGCAGTACCTCGCAATGACCTACACCGCGGACGTGGACTGGTGGGCTCCCGAGCAGGCGGACGAGCTCGCGGAGTACCGCCAGTTCGGCGTGGACAACGCCGACAGCATCCGCGCGAGCGCAGTACTGCACCCGACCAGTACGGCGACTGTCGTACGGGTGGAGGGTGCTCGGGGCGGCAAGGTGGTCACGACTGACGGGCCGTACGCCGAGACCAAGGAAGCGCTGACCGGGTACTACCTGATCGAGGCGGCAGATCTGGAAGAAGCGATCGCGATCGCTGCCAAGCTCCCCGCGGCCTGGAACGGTGCCGTCGAGGTGCGACCGGTCATCCTGGCCAAATAGTCAGTCGTGGAACCTGTCGAGGAAACCGTTGCCGAGACGGTCCGGGTCGAGGGCGCACGCATCCTGGCGACCTTGATCCGGACCGTCGGCGACGTGCAGCTCGCGGAGGACGCCGTACAGGAGGCGTCCCTGGCGGCCCTCGGCGCCTGGCCGGTGACGGGAGTGCCGCCGCAGCCGCGCGCCTGGCTCACGGTCACTGCGCGGAGGAAGGCGATCGACATCATCCGGCGCGAGCGGGTCCGCCCGGACAAGGAGCGGGACGGACTGCGGATGATCGAACTCAGCGCGTCTGACCTGCCGCCGGATGAAGTCGTCCAGGACGACCTCCTGCGACTGATCTTCACCTGCTGTCATCCCACGCTCTCACCGCCGACCCGGATCGCCCTGGCCCTGCGAACGCTCTGTGGTCTCTCGCCAGTGCAGATCGCCGCCGTACTGCTCACCACCGAAGCCGCGACCACGAAGCGCCTGACCCGGGCTCGCCAGAAGATCGCGGCCGCCAACATCCCGTACCGAGTACCCGCCGAGGATGAACTGGCCGATCGGCTGCCGGCGGTGTGCGGGGTGATCCACAGCCTCTACACAGCAGGCCATGCACCCATCGAGGGACGCGCCGCGTACGACGTGGACGCCTGTGCCGAGGCGGTTCGCCTGGCCGAACTCCTGCACAACCTCTTGCCGGACCAGCCGATGCCCGCCTCAGTCCTGGCGCTCCTGCTCCTCACCGAAGCTCGCAGACCTGCACGACTCGACGAACAGGGCACGGTCGTGACGCTCGAAAAACAGGACCGTGAGCTGTGGGACGCCCAGGCGATCTCCCGCGGCATCACGCTCCTGAACGACTCACTACGCCGGTCAAACGCGCAGGCAGACGCTTACCAACTGCAGGCCGCCATCGCCGCCGAGCACGCCCGCGCCCCCAGCTATGCCGAGACCGACTGGCCAGAAATCCTGCGGCTCTACGACCTGCTCTTATCGATAGCCCCCAGCCCTGCCGCAGGCCTCGCACGGGTAGTAGCGGCAGCCGAAGCAACCGACCCCGCCACCGGCCTCGCCCTCCTCGCAGAGCTCCCACCCAACCCCCGCTGGCACGCAGTCCGCGCCGAACTACTAGCCCGCGAGGGCCGCTACGCCGAAGCAGCCGAAGCCCTCACCAAATCCCTCGCAGGCCCCGCAACCCACCCCGAACGCACCCACCGCAAATGCCGCCGAACCACCTTCCTCAACCTCGCCGGTCTAGATGAACTGGCTGATGGTGTGGATGATCAGGCCGACGAGGGCGCCGACTACGGTGCCGTTGATGCGGATGAACTGGAGGTCGCGGCCGACGTGGAGTTCGATGCGGGCTGAGGCTTCGCGGCCGTCCCAGCGTTCGATGGTGTCGGAGATGATGGAGACGATCTCGTTGCCGTAGGTGCGGACGACGTACCCGACCGCCTCGGCGGCGCGCGTGTCGACCTTCGTACGGAGGTCCTCGTCGGTCTGCAGGCGGTTGCCGAGGTCCTTGATGGCCTGGGTCGCCCGTGCCCGGAGCGGTCCTTCGGGGTCGGAGATCGCGCCGATCAGGGCCGTTCGTACTGCGTCCCAGACCGCCGTCAGGCTGTTCCCCATGTCCGGGTGGCTCAGCATCCGGCGTTTGAAGGTCTCGAACCGTTCCATCATCTCGGGATCGTTCTGCAGATCCTCCGCGAGCTGGTTCAGCAACCGGTCGATCGCCTTGCGGGCCGGATGCGCCGGATCGTCCCGTACTCCGGCCAGCCAGGTCAGCGCCTCCTTGTGGATCCGGTCGATCACCAAGGTGTCGACCCAGCGGGGAGACCAGCGGGGCGCACGCGGACCGACCACCTCGCCCAGGGTTTCGCGGTTCTCCGACAGCCAGTCGTACGCCTCGACCATCAGCAGGTCGAACAGCGCGTGGTGAGCGCCGTCGTCGACCACCGACTGGAGGAAGTGCCCGGCGATCGGGCTGAGCGGCTCCTCGGCGAACCGCGGCAGCAGCGATCCCTGCACGAACGCGGTCACATCGTCGTCGCCGAGCTTCGGCAGCGCCGCGCCGATCGTCCGGGCACCCTCCGCCACGATCCGCTCGGCATGGTTGCCCCCGGCAAGCCATTCGCCGGCCCGGCGGCTCACCTCGGCGGTGCGCATCTTCTCCCCGACCACCTGCTCGGAGAGGAAGTTCTCGGTGACGAACTGCTCGAGGCTCTCGGCCAGGCTGTCCTTGCGGGTCGGCACGATCGCCGTGTGCGGGATCGGCAGCCCGAGCGGATGCCGGAACAGGGCGGTCACGGCGAACCAGTCCGCCAGCGCACCCACCATCGCGGCCTCCGCTGCCGCGTTCACATAGCCCCAGCCGCCATCTCGATGAACGGTCAGCAGGAACACCACGGCCGCGAACACCAACAGTGACAGTGCCACCATCCGCATCTGCCGCAGCCCTCGCCGCCGCACCAGATCGGGCTCACTCAACACCAACGTCGCCATACCCCGATCTAACCAACTCCCTGGTCAGAACGTCCGAACAACCGTAGGGCGGGCCCCGCGGTTCTTCGGACGCAAGGGCTTCAGACGGCGATGCGCTCCCGTTGCGAGGTGCGGCGGTCCATCAGGCCGGACACGATTGCCAAGCCCAGGCCCGCGACGGCTAGGGCAGCGCCAACCCGGCTGGGCCACTCGTAGCCATAGCCGGCAGACAGTACGACGCTGCCGAGCCAGGCGCCGAGCGCATTCGCCACGTTGAGCGTCGAGTGGTTCAAAGAGGCTGCGAGTGACTGACCTTCGTGGGCAACATCCATCAACCGGGTCTGCAGAGCCGGGATCAGGATGCTCGCCGAGAACCCCATCGCGAACACCGCGACGAGTGCGCCCGGCTTGCTCTGCGCGAGCCACCCGAAGGTACCGAGAACCACGGTCACCGCCACCAACCCGCCGTACAGGCTCGGCATCAGGGCGCGGTCGGCGAGGCGGCCGCCGACGAGGGTGCCGCCGGTCATGCCGACGCCGTACACGGCCAGCACGATCGTCACGGCGGCCTCGCTGAAGCCGGCCAGATCCGTCATCGTCGGGGTGATGTAGGAGTAGGTGGCGAACATGCCGCCGAAACCGACCATGCCGACCAGCAGCGCCATCCACACCTGCGGCCGGGCCAGCGCGCTCAGCTCGCTGCGCACGTTCACATCGCTGCCGACCGGCTGTGGCGCCACCCAGAACCAGACCGCCACCAGCGTCAGCAACCCGAGCACACCGACCGCCAGGAAGGGCACCTGCCAGCCGAGTTGCTGCCCGAGCAAGGTGGTCAGCGGGACACCGATGATGTTCGCGATCGGCAGCCCGACCATGATCATCGAGACGGCCCAGGCGCGGCGGTTCGCGGGGACCATCGACGCACCGACCACGGCTCCGATGCCGAAGAAGGCACCGTGCGGCAGGCCAGACAGGAACCGGGCCGCCATCAGCAGTTCGTAGCTGTTGGCAACGGCCGACAGCACGTTGCCGATGACGAAAACGCCCATCAACCCGAGCAGCAACCGCTTCCGGCCGGTCCGCGCACCGAGCGCCGCGATCACCGGCGCCCCGACCACCACGCCGATCGCGTACGCCGAGACGATGTGCCCGGCGGTCGGGATGGAGATGCCGACGCCCTCCGCGATCTGCGGCAGCAGGCCCATCGTCACGAATTCGGTGGTCCCGATCGCGAAACCCCCGGTCGCCAGTGCCAGCAAAGCCAGCCCCAGCCGCCTCGAGGTCACGGGATTGTCAGGAGTCATCGAAGATGTCACGCCTGATTGTCGCATCAGCCGCGGGCTGGCTCCGAATCCGCGCACGGCCATTGAGACACGCAGGCGAGCCGTGAAAGCATCCGGCATGGCCAACTACGGCGACCATCAGTTGAGCATCTACGTGCAGGGCATGTTCCAGGACACCCGACCGGAGATCACCACCGATCTGTCCCGGCTGGAGTCCCAGGCAGCCGCGAATCTCAGCGCGGAGGCGATGGGCTACATCGTTCCCAGCGCCGGCAGCGGCTCGACCGCGCGAGCCAACCTGGCCGCGTTCGAGCGGTGGCGGCTGGTCCCGCGAATGCTCCGCGGCAGCACCGAGCGGGATCTGTCCTGCACGATCCTCGGCACGAAGATGCCGGCGCCCGTGGTGATCGCTCCGGTCGGCGTGCAGACGCTCGCTCACCCCGAGGGCGAGCTGGCGACGGCACGAGCGGCCAGCGCGCTCGGGTTGACCTACACGCATTCCACCCAGGCCAGCCACTCGTTCGAGCAGATCGAGGCGGACAGCAAGTGGTACCAGCTGTACTGGCCGACCGACAAGGACGTCTGCCTGAGCTTCCTGCAGAGGGCGAAGGACAACGGCTACTCGGTCCTGGTGGTCACCCTGGACACCGGGACGATCGGCTGGCGTCCCGCGGACCTGGACCGCGGCTTCCTGCCCTTCCTCACCGGCGAGGGCCTGGCGAACTACTTCACCGATCCCGCGTTCCGCGCGAAGCTGGCCAAGCCGCTCGAGGAGGACCCGACCGCGGCGGTGATGCACTGGGCCCAGATGTTCCCGAACGTCGGACTGAGCTGGGACGAGCTGTCCTTCCTCCGCGACAACTGGGAAGGCCCGATCGTCCTGAAGGGCATCACGTCGGTCGAGGACGCCAAGCTCGCCGCCGAACACGGTGTCGACGGCCTGGTGGTCTCGAACCACGGTGGTCGCCAGGTCGACGGCGCGGTCGCTTCCCTCGACGCCCTGCCGGCCATCGCCGACGCGGTCGGCGAGCAACTGACCGTCCTCTTCGACTCAGGCGTCCGCACCGGCGCGGACGCGGCCAAGGCCCTCGCCCTCGGCGCGAAGGCCGTCCTCCTCGGCCGCCCCTTCCTGTACGGTCTCGCCCTGGCCGGCCAGGCAGGCGTCGAGCACGTACTGCGCTGTCTGCTGGCTGAGCTCGATCTCACCCTCGCCCTCTCGGGCTACGCCAACCACCGCGAACTCAACCGTACGTCGGTGATTCCCGCGTGACCGGGGTGGTGGGGCGGGGAAGGAATCAGCCAGCGGTGATCTTCGACCTCGACGACACCTTGTTCGACCACACCACGTCGGCGAGCAACGCGATCCGGACCTGGTTCCCGACGCTCGGCGTGACCTTCACGGACAACCTGCTGACCAAGTGGTTCGAGATCGAGCGGGTGAACTTCGACAGCTGGCTGGCCGGACGGCTGACCCACCAAGGCCAGCGCCGCGGCCGGCTGGTGGACTTCCTCCCGGTGATCGGGCAGCCGGTACCGGCGACCGATGCCGAGCTGGACGAGATCTTCGCGGGCTACCTCGATCACTATCGGCAGAACTGGGCCGCCTTCGACGATGCCCGGCCCGCGCTGGAAGTTGCCCGCAGCAACGGCTGGCGCATCGGCGTGCTGACCAACGGGAGCACCCTGCAGCAGCACGCCAAGCTGACCGCGATCGGTCTCGCCGAACTGGTGGACATCGTCTCCACCTCCGAGAGCCTGGGGTTCAGCAAGCCCGCGCCCGAGGCGTACCACCTCACCTGCGAGGCACTCGGCGTCGAGCCGGCCGACACGATGATGATCGGCGACAACCTGGAGCTGGACGTGCTGGCGGCACGACGGGCCGGGCTGACCGCGCATCACCTCGACCGGTCGGCCGGAATCACCCTCGCCCTGCTGATCCGTCGTACCGGCTCAGCAGGGCGTTGACGAAGGTCAGATGCCGCAGTTCGGGGCCGACCAAAAGTTGCTGGTCCTGATGTCTAGGTGGGTGTGGTCGTTGTGACCGGGGTAGCCGGGGCCGAGGATGCCGCCGAAACCGTGGTAGCGCGCCTGCTTGGCCAAGGTGCAGAACGAGTGGACGCCGACCAGATCGGCGGACCGGCCGTACAGGTGCTGGCTGTTGCTCGCGCCGCCGACCGCGTTGTTGCAGGGGACGCTGCGGAAGCCGCTGGTGATGTTCAGCGCCTGGTCGCCGAGCGCGTGCCGCATCGCCTCTAGCTGCCACATGGTCTGCAATGCGTTCGCCCTGGTCGCGGCTTCGGACAGCGGGCCACCGTCGTACCCACTGCCGCCGCAGCCGTCGTCGAGCTCGGCGTAAGTGAAGTGGATGGGCGTACAGTCATCGTCCTGCAGCGCGTAGATCTTGCTGAAGGTCGCCTGGCCGGCGATTCCGTCCGCACCCAGCCCGTACGCCGACTGGAACCGTTGCACCGCCGCCTTGGTGGCCGGCCCGAAGGCACCGTCCGCCGCGATATGACCCCCGTACGCCGGATAGCCGGCGACCCGGATCTGCAACTGACGGACATCCTCGCCACTGGCGCCTTCAGCCAGAGTGCGGCTCCACGTGTAACAACCGTCGGCATGGGCCTCGGTCGCCGTCACCACCGAGGTGACCACTGTCGTGCCGAGCATCGCCGCGAACAGGGCGAGCACGGCCAGGATCCTGGGCAGGGGTTTGCTGATCAGCTGGGACATCGGAGTACCTCCGGGGACGCGATGGGGCGAAACGCGTTGTCACCCGCCAGCTTGCCGCCACAATCTGCCGCTTGACCAGGGCCTGAAGAAACTTTTCTACGACATCGGCGTGTACACCGGGCAACCAAACCCGGGTTCCAACTGGTCAGCCATGATGTGACCATCGATGAGAGCACGCTCACCGTGCGTGCCGGGGGAACGGGGCGACCGGTGACATCTGCGGAGAGCTTTGACGCTTTCGTGCTGGCGAGGTCGCGCAGACTGCTGCGCACCGCCTACTTGCTGACCCAGGATCACGCCCTGGCCGAGGACCTGGTGCAGACCGCGCTGGCCAAGGCGTGGTTCTCCTGGACCCGGATCGAGGGCGGTGACCCGGAGCCCTACGTCCGCAAGATCATGGTCAACACCTTCGCGACCTGGTGGCGGCGCCGCTGGAACGGTGAACACCCGACCGACGAGCTGCCCGAGGTCGCAGTACCGGCTGAATCCAGCGAGCGCACCGATGTCTGGCAAGCGCTGCAACGGCTGCCGCGGCGGCAGCGGGCCGTCGTAGTACTGCGCTTCTACGAGGACCTCTCCGAGGCCGAGACCGCCCGGGTGCTCGGCTGCAGCGCCGGCACGGTGAAGAGCCAGACGAGCAAGGCCTTCGCCAAACTCCGCCTCGACCCTGCCCTGCTCTCCGATCCCTCCGGCTCCCCTGCCGAACCCTCTGGCTCCGCGGCCGACCAGGAGACCCTCCGATGAACCTCACCGACCTGCGCGCCGAACTGACCAACCGCGCGTCCGAGCCCGACGACCGGCCTACCGACCTGCTGCCCGGCGTCCACCGCAAGATCACCCGGACCAAGCGCCGCCGCGTCGCCACCGCCGGCGCCGCCGTCATCGCCATCGCGGCACTGGCCTTCGTCCCTTCCCTCACCAACAACACCGCTCCGGAGCCCGCCCAGCCCCCGGCCGACTACACCAAGGACGGCATCACCCTGGTCGGCGTCGATGGCGACAACAGGCTGGAGAAGGGCTGGATCGGCAGGGAGGGCGAATCCGAGCTCAGGTTCCAATGGACGCCGACCAGTCACAGCATCGCGCTGTATCCCTACTGCCGATCTCTGAACGGCCGCTCGCTGGTCATCCAGTTCAACGGCCGCCAGGCCACCAACGAGCAATGTGCCGACAGCGGGACCGCACCTGAGCATTGGGTTCCGCTCGACGTCGACAACAGCATCTGGCTCGACGCGCCGGTGGGGAAACCGATCCAGGTCACGGCCCACATCGTCGACGACGCGGGCCGGATCATCCAGGACGAGACGACCCAACTCGCCGTCGGCCTCTACACCACCCCCGAACTGCAGCTACCAGGAGCACCGAACCGGATCGCGCCGGAGAGCCCGGATGACTTCGTCAAGAACGACATCCGGTACCGCGCCAAGGTCGGCGGCGACACCCTCAAGGCGGCCACGATCGGCGATCGCGGCCAGACGACACTGAAGTTTCGCTACACCGCCAGCGGCGCACCTGTGAGTTTGCGGACCTTCTGTACTGCGAACACCGCGGGCGCCGGCGAAGCGGAGTACCAGCTCTCCATCCAGATCGGCGGCGTCGGCGAGCGTGGGCCGAGTTGCGGTGGGAGCTCGACCTCGACCGACGCCGGTGGGAGCGGAGGTTCAACGCTTGCGGACGCCTTCAAGGCCGGCCAGACCTACGACATCACCGTCAGACTGCAGGACCGGAACGGCAAGCCGGTCACGATGCCGCAGGTCTACCTCGGCCTCGGCATCTACGAGAAGGGCGCCCAGCGCACCGTTGACGGCACATCCTTGGACGAGGTGGTCGAGCAGGGCGGCTACACCTACAAGCTCGGCGAGGTGAAGACCGTCGACGCCACGAAGACCAAGGTCCTGAAGATCGACACCCCAGCCGACAAGCCGTACCTGATCACCTACGGCAGCTCGGATCTCGGCCCCAACGGCGGCACCGTCACCCTAGGCCTGGACGGCGAGGACACCGGAGGAAGCTTCGGCTCAGGCGGCGCCGGCTTCGGCACGACGGGCCAACCCGCCGGCCCGGCCTCCGCCGCAACCCTCACTCTCGACGGCACCGCCACCAAGGGCAAACTCATCCTGGCCATCTACCTACCGACCGAGTAGGGCCGGCGTCAGACCCAGGAATGGAGGTTGGCGGCGTCGGTGGTCAGTTGGGCGATCGAGTCGTCGGCGACGAACTCGAGCAGGGCGTTGATCTCCCGGGGCTCAGCCGCCAGGCGGTCCAGCACCGGGCGCCAGAGGGACTCGCGGGCCGCCAGCGGCAGACGGTTGTTGGAGGGCCACCAGGAGAAGACGTGGACGGTGCTGAGCCACGGCATCAGCGCCTCCAGTTGCTCCAGGCACTCCACATCGTTCAGATCCACCGGCGGTTGCCAGTACGTCGTGAGGTTGGGCGCACCGACATCGAGCAGCAGTGTGATGGTGGAATCCACCTCGTCGGTCAGCGTGCCCCGATGGAACTCCATCGCGATCTCGATCCCGGACCCGGCCGCCACATCCGCCAGCTCGGCCAGCCCCCGGGTCACGGCCATCCGGTCGCCCACCCCGGCTTCCGCAGTACCGACTGTCCCCGCCCAGACGCGGATCCGGGGAGCTCCCAGTTCGGCGGCGGTGGTGACCGCAGTACGGATCTCTTCGCGGTCGACACTGCCGGCCCGCAGGTAGGAACCGTAGGCCGCCACGGCCAGCCCGTTGTCCTCGCAGAGGGCGCGGGCCTTGCGCGCAGCCGGTAGATCACCGAGCGGCACATGGACGTCGCCACCCCATTCGACGGCGGCCAGCCCTGCCTGCACCGCGACCTCGACGACCTCCTCGACAGCCAACTGACGGAACGTCACCGAGACCAAACCGGTCCTCACACCCACGCGTGCCTCCTCGTGTCTCTTCCCCTATCCAACCTCATCGGTCCAGCGCGTCTCACGTCATGAGCAAAGTGATTGGACGGCACTGACGGAAGGCCTACACTCGCAGACGTGCCAGAGCAGCGGAGTGGGATGATCTACGGCTTCGCCGCCTACCTGCTGTGGGGGATCTTCCCGCTCTACTGGAGATTGCTGGACCATTCCGGCGCACTCGAACTGCTGGCCCAGCGGATCCTCTGGTCGCTTGTCACGATCGCCTTACTGGTTCTCGTACTACGACGCTTCGGTCAGGTGCGGGCGCTGCTCGCGGAGCCCCGGCGGAGGTGGTCCCTGGTCGCCGCCGCGTTCCTGGTCTCGATCAACTGGGGCGCCTTCATCTGGGCCGTGAACCACGACCGGGTCGTCGAGACGTCGCTGGGGTACTTCATCACCCCGCTGTTCACCGTGCTGCTCGGCGTCTTCGTCTTGAAGGAGCGACTCAGGGGCGCCCAGTGGATCGCCCTGGCCATCGCCTTCGTCGCCGTGGTCGGGCTGACGATCGAGAACGGGCGGCCGCCATGGGTGGCGATCATCCTGACCTTCTCGTTCGGGTTCTACGGGCTGGCCAAGAAGAAGGCCGGCGCCGGCGCGCTGGAGGGGATGGCGATCGAGTCGGCCACGGTGGCTCCGCTCGCGCTGATCACCGTTGTGGTGCTGGGATTCCAGGGCCAGTCGACGGTGACGCACGACGGTCCGGGCTACCTGGCGCTGGTGCTGCTGACGGGACCCATCACCGCAGTACCGCTGCTGCTCTTCGGGGCCGCTGCGACCCGGATCTCGATGACCACGCTCGGATTGCTGAACTACATCGCACCGATCATGCAGTTCGTCATCGGGGTCCTGATCTTCCACGAGCGGATGACGCCGATGCGGTGGGCCGGATTCGGTCTGGTCTGGCTGGCGCTGGTGATCTTCACCTGGGACGGGCTCACCCGCCGGCGGCGTACGGTGGCACTCGAGGTGGCCGCTTCCGCAGCGTGACACTATGAGCGCCGATTGCTACTAAGGGCAACCTAAGCCTTATGGCGTTCATCTAACCTTCACCCGGCTCCCTTCTCGGCTCCTTAGCCTCGCGGCGTCCGCTGCAATCCTTTGCGAGAAGTCGGAGTACTGCGAGTGAGCCCCAAGCTGCTGCCGCTGATCAGTCAGATCGGCACCCGTCACGGATCCCGGTCCTACCGCACCTGTGAACTCAAGTGCGCCAACCAGTGTGACCACCCCGAGCCGAACACTTCCGGCAACGAGCACATCCAGACCGTGCTGCGGTCGGCCTTCTCCCGGCGCGGGATGCTGAAGGTCGGCGTCGCGGGTGTCGCGGCCGCCGGGGTCGGCGCGCTGGTCTCGAGGGGCAACCCCGCCGCGGCGAACTTCTCGACCATCGCGGGCGGCGACAAGGGCAACGGTGCGTTCCCGGGCTTCGGCAGTGCCGGCCGGGGCGAACTGAGCCACAGCGTGGTGCCGCCGAGCCGCAAGGACGACATCGTCATCCCGAAGGGTTACCAGCAGGCCGTCATCATCGCCTGGGGCGACCCGGTGGTGCCGGGCGCGCCGAAGTTCGACGTGAACAGGCAGACGCCCGAGGCACAGGCCAAGCAGTTCGGCTACAACAACGACTACACGATGATCGTGCCGCTGCGCGATGACCGGAAGGCGTTGCTGGTCTGCAACCACGAGTACACCGACGAGAACCTGATGTTCCCGACCGGCAAGTACGACGCCAAGACGATCGCGAAGATCGGCCTGGCCGCGCACGGCATGTCGGTGGTCCAGATCGACCGGGTCTCCCGCACCGGCCAGTGGCGCCGCGACAGCCACGCCGGCTCGTACAACCGCCGGATCACCGCCACCACCAAGTTCGACGTGGTCGGCCCGGCCGCCGCCGACCCCCGGGTCGGAAAGGTTGCCTACGGCACCTTCGGGAACTGCGCGGGCGGCGTCACGCCGTGGGGCACGATCCTGTCCGGCGAGGAGAACTTCAACGGGTACTTCGATGTCACCGGCACCGTGCCGGCGGAGTACGTCGACAGCTACAAGCGGTACGGCGTACCGACGACCGTGACCAAGTCCGCACGGCGGTGGAGCATCGTCGACGAGCGCTTCGACCTGTCCAAGAACCCGACCGAGGTATTCCGCACCGGCTGGATCGTCGAGGTCGACCCGTACGACCCGAAGTCGACGCCGAAGAAGCGCACCATGCTCGGCCGGATGAAGCACGAGGGCGCCACCACGACCATCACCGCCGACGGCCGGATCGCGGTCTACCTCGGTGATGACGAGAAGGGCGAGTACATCTACAAGTTCGTTTCGACCGGTACGTACGACGAGAACAACCGGAAGGCGAACTTCCGCCTGCTCGACGAGGGCACCCTGTACGTCGCCAAGTTCACCGGCGACGGCGCCGAGGACGGCCTGTTCGACGGCACCGGCCAGTGGATCCCGCTGACCACGGACAAGAAGTCGTTCATCGACGGCCTGTCCGTCGCGGAGGTACTGATCAACACCCGGGCTGCCGCCGACAAGGTCGCCCCGACCCGGATGGATCGCCCCGAGGACGTCGAGCGCAACCCGATCAACGGCCGGATCTACGCGGCGCTGACGAACAACGACACCCGCGGCTCCAAGTTCCCGGCGGACGAGGCCAACCCGGTCGTCACCTCGCACACCCGCGACACCCTCGACGGCCCACTGATCGAGAAGGCCGGCAACCGCAACGGCTACATCCTGGAGCTCACCGAGGAGGGCGACGACGCGGCCAAGACCGGCTTCTTCTGGACCCTGTTCCTGGTCTGCGGCGACCCGACCGCCCAGGAGACCTACTTCGGCGGCTACGACAAGTCGAAGGTCAGCCCGATCTCCTGCCCGGACAACGTCGCCTTCGACGGCTCCGGCAACCTGTGGATCTCGACCGACGGCAACGTGCTCGGCTCCAACGACGGCATCTTCACCGTCCCGGTGGCCGGCCCGAAGCGCGGTCAGGTGAAGCAGTTCCTCTCGGTACCGTTCGCCTCCGAGGCCTGCGGCCCGCTGGTCAGCGAGGACGACAAGACCGCCTTCGTCGCCGTCCAGCACCCGGGCGAGACCGACGGCGCCACCTTCGAGAAGCCCACCTCGACCTGGCCGCACACCCACAAGTTCCCCCGCCCGGCAATCTCCTGCGTCTGGCGCAAAGACGGCGGCCGCGTAGGCAGCTGATTTCCACGCTTACGTCCGAAGAACCGTAGGGCAGGACCCTCGGTTCTTCGGACGTAAGGGGTTCTAGACGGAGCGGGTGACGACCAGGTCGCAGAGGGATTCGAGGGCCGAGCGGGGTGGGCCTTCGGGGAGGTCTTCCAGCAGTTTGCGGGCGTCGTTGGCGCGGCGGCGTACGTCGTCCTCGGCCTGGCGGAGGGAAGAGTGCTCCCGCAGTACTGCGAGGGTCTCGGCCAGCCGGGCGTCGTCGGTCAGGTCGGAGTCGAGGAGTTCGAGCAGCCGCGCGTCGGCCGGGTCCGTGGCGTCGGCCTGGGCGCGGAAGATCAGCACGGGCAGCGTCGGAACACCTTCCCGCAGATCGGTGCCGGGCGTCTTCCCGGACTGACCGGACTCCGACGTCACGTCCAGGATGTCGTCGGCGAGCTGGAAGGCGACGCCGATCTCCTCGCCGAAGGCTCGCAAGGTCTCCTGGATCTCATCGGAGGCACCGGCGAACCGGGCACCGAAGAGAACCGAAGTCGCGATCAGCGAGCCGGTCTTGTCCGCGACCACCGAGAGGTAGTGCGCGAGTGGGTCCTGTCCCTCGGTGACGCCGAGGGTCTCCCGGATCTGGCCCTCGACCAGCCGCCCGAAGGTACGGGCCTGGATCCGCACAGCTTCCGGCCCGAGCGAAGCGACCAGGTCGGAGGCCCGGGCGAACAGCCAGTCCCCGGTCAGGATGGCGACCGAGTTGTCCCAGCGCGCGTTCGCGGTGGACGCGCCCCGGCGCAGCGCGGCCTCGTCCATCACGTCGTCGTGGTACAGCGTCGCCACGTGGGTGAGCTCGACCACGACGGCGGCGTCCACCACCTCGGTGGCGGTCGGCGTCGGACCGAACTCCGCGGCCAGCAGGACCAGCAGCGGGCGGAACCGCTTGCCGCCGGCAACCATGACGTGCTGGGCCGCCTCGGTGACGAACGGGGCCTCGGACCGGGCGGAGTCGCGGAGCGCCTGCTCGACCGCGTCCAGCCCAGCACGAACCCGGGATTCGAGCGCCGCGTCGACGAACTCGAACCCCAGGCTCTCGGCGGGGGTCGGGCTCAACGGATGAACTCACCTGCTCGGGCCGCCAGGTCGAGCACCGGGCCGGGAACCAGCCCGAGCACCACCGTGGCGGCGAGACCCAGGGCCACCGCCGTCGTGGTCTGCCACCCGGGCAACGCCACGTCCGGGCTGTCGGCCGGCAGGTCGGAGAAGAACATCAGCACGATCACGCGGACGTAGAAGAACGCGGCGACCAGGCTGCACAGCACCGCCACCACGACCAGCGGCCAGGCGCCACCGGTCCAGGCCGCGGTGAACACGGCCCACTTGCCGGTGAAGCCCGAGGTCAGCGGGATGCCGGCGAAGGCGAGCAGGAAGAAGGCGAAGATGCCCGCGAGCAGCGGTGACTTCTTGCCCAGGCCGGCCCAGCGGGACAGGTGGGTGGCCTCGCCGCCCGCGTCCCGGACCAGCGTGACCAGGGCGAAGGCCCCGATCGTGGCGAAGCCGTAGGTCACCAGATAGAACAGCACCGCCTGGGTCGAGGTGATCCCGTGGGTGACGCCGCTGCTGGCCTGGGCCAGCCCGACGAACGCGGTCAGCAGGAAGCCGGCGTGCGCGATCGACGAGTAGGCGAGCATCCGCTTCACGTCGGTCTGGGTGATCGCCACGATCGAGCCGACCACCATGGTCAGGATGGCCACGATCCACATCATCGGCGCCCAGTCCCAGCGGGTCCCGCCGAGAGCGACGTAGAACACCCGCATCAGCCCGATGAACGCGGCGATCTTGGTGCAGGCGGCCATGAACCCGGTGACCGGGGTCGGCGCTCCCTGGTACACGTCCGGGGTCCAGGAGTGGAACGGGACCGCACCGACCTTGAACAGCAGGCCGACCGCGACCAGACCGGTTCCGGCCAGCAGGATGGCGTCGCCACCCGTCTGGGTGGCCAGCGCGTCCGCGATCCCGCCGAGCGACATCGTCCCGGCGTACCCGTAGAGCAGGGCGATGCCGAAGAGCAGGAAGGCCGAGGCGAAGGCGCCGAGCAGGAAGTACTTCATCGCGGCTTCCTGCGAGATCAGCCGGCGGCGGCGCGCCAGCCCGCAGAGCAGGTAGAGCGGCAGCGAGAAGACCTCGAGTGCGACGAACAGCACCAGCAGGTCGTTGGCCGACGCGAACAGCATCATGCCGCCGACCGCGAACAGCGTCAGCGGAAAGACCTCGGTGTGCTCGACCCGGGCTGCCGTGCCTTCGCGCTCGGCCTCACTGCCCGGTACTGCGGCCGCCTGGCCTGCGAAAGCGGACAATCCACCGTCGACCGAGCGTTCCGCGAACAGCAGCAGACTGATCAGCGTCAGTGCGAGCAACGTGACCCAGGTGAACAGCGCCGGGCCGTCCACCGAGATGGCGCCCTGGGCCGCGATCAGCTTCTTGTCGTCGACCATCAGCAGGGCGGTCAGCACACCTGCGACGACCACTCCGACGACGGCGATCGCCACCTGGACCACGTGCCGCAACGCCCGCGGCAGGAACGCCTCCGCGAGCACCCCCACACAGGCTGCACCGAAGACGACGAACAGCGGCATCAAGTCGTTGTACTCGATCTTCGGCGCGGTGAAGTCCGCCAACGGCGTCACCAGCACAGCCTGTGGCAACAGCTGGAAACTCACTTCTGTCCCTCCGTCACGGGGATCTCCGGGGCCTTGTCGCTGACACCCACGCGCTGCATCGTCGATTCCACCGCCGGCTTGATGATGTCGACCACCGGCTTCGGGTAGATGCCGAAGCCGACGATCAGCAGCACCAGCGGCGCGATCGCGAACACCTCGCGGAAGTTCAGGTCCTTGAGCTTCTCGATGCCGTCACGGACCGGACCGGTCATCAGGCGTTGGTACATGATCAGGATGTAGAGCGCGGCCAGCACGATACCGAGGACGGCGATCACCGCGATCACCTTGTGCTCGCTGAAGGTCCCGGCCAACACCATGAACTCGGAGATGAACGGCGACAACCCCGGCAACGCGAGGCTGGCCAGCCCGGCGAACAGGAACGTGCCGGCCAGCACCGGGGCCACCTTCTCCACTCCCCCGTAGTCCGCGATCCGGGCCGAACCGCGCCGCGAGATCAGGTACCCCGCGACTAGGAACAGCGCGGCCGTGGAGAGGCCGTGGTTGAACATGTAGAGCGTCGACCCGGTCAACCCCTGCGAGGTGAGCGCGAAGATGCCCATCACGATGAACCCGAAGTGCGAGATCGAGGTGTAGGCGATCAGCCGCTTGATGTCGGTCTGCCCGATCGCCACCAGCGCGCCGTACAGGACGCTGATCAGGGCGAGCACCAGTACCACCGGGGTGGCCCACTCGGACGCGTTCGGGAACAGGCCCAGGCAGAACCGGATCATCCCGAAGGTGCCGATCTTGTCCAGGATGCCGACCAGCAGCACCGACGTGCCCGGCGTCGCCTCGGCCGCGGCGTCCGGCAGCCAGGTGTGGAACGGCACCATCGGCGCCTTCACTGCGAACGCGAAGAAGAAGCCGAGGAACAGCCACCGCTCGGTGTTCTGGCTCATGTCGAGCTTGACCATGTCACTGAGCAGGTACGACGGGTCGCCGGCCTTGGCGGACACGACGTACAGGCCGACCACGGACGCCAGCATCAGCAGTCCGCCGAGCAACGAGTAGAGCAGGAACTTCACCGCGGCGTACGAGCGCTGGGCTCCGCCGAAGCCGCCGATCAGGAAGTACATCGGGATCAGCGTGGCCTCGAACAGCACGTAGAACAGGAACACGTCGGTGGCGGCGAACACCCCGAGCGAGAGCGCCTCCAGGCCCAGGATCCAGGCGAAGAAGGACTTCTCGCTCCAGCGGCCCGACTTCGCGTCGTTCCAGGAGGCGAGCAGCACGATCGGGGTGAGCAGCGCGGTGAGCACGATCAGCACCAGGCCGACCCCGTCCAGGCCGAGCGCGTAGTGCGCGCCGAAGGCCTCGATCCAGGTGTGCGTCTCCTCGTAGTCGGCGGCCCCGTTCTGGTGGTAACCGACCGCGATCACGATGGTCAGCGCCAGCGTGACCACCGAGAAGCCGAGCGCGATCTGCTTGGCCAGCAGCGCACTCGCCTTGGGCACGGCCATCGTCACCAGCGCCCCCACGAACGGCAGGAGCAGGAGAAAGGTCAGCCAACCGATGTTCACGACAACCTCACCGCGAGGAGGGCGACGACCACGAATGCGGCGCCGAAGACCATGCTGAGTGCGTACGAACGGACGAAGCCCGTCTGGAACCGGCGGAGCCGGCCGGACAGCCCGCCGAAGAGTGCGGCCAGCCCGTTCACCAGGCCGTCCACACCCCGGTTGTCGAGCCAGACCAGCGTCCGGGTGAGGTACTGGCCCGGGCGCATCAGGACCGCCTCGTTCAGCGCGTCGCCGTACAGGTCACGGCGGGCGAAGGTGGTGACCGGCGAGACCTGGACCGGCGCCTCGCGCGGGATGTCGCGGCGGTACAGGACCACCGCGATCGCGATGCCGACGGCAACCACCGCGAGGGTGATCAGCGTCATCACGGTGGCGCTGACCGGCGGGTGGTGCTCCTCGAGACCGACCACCGGCTCCAGCCAGTCGACGATCCAGTGGCCGGCGAAGTACAGCGCGCCGCCGCCCAGGGAGAGCGCGGCCAGCACGATCAGCGGACCAGTCATCACCGCGGGCGACTCGTGCGGCTTCACGTCCTTCTCCCAGCGCGGCTTGCCGAAGAAGGTCATCAGCATCAGCCGGGTCATGTAGAACGCGGTGATACCGGCGCCGAGCAGCGCGCACAGACCGATCACCGTGTTGTCCGCGAACGCGGCCTCGATGATCTTGTCCTTGCTGAAGAAGCCCGCGAACGGCGGAATGCCGAGGATCGCCAGGTAGCCGAAGGAGAAGGTCACGAAGGTGATCTTCATGTACTTCGCCAGGCCGCCGTAGTGCCGCATGTTCACGTCGTCGTGCATGCCGTGCATCACCGAGCCGGCACCGAGGAACATGTTGGCCTTGAAGAAGCCGTGGGTGAGCAGGTGGAAGATCGCGAACACGTAACCCGCCGGGCCGAGACCGGCGGCGAGCATCATGTAGCCGATCTGGCTCATCGTCGAACCGGCCAGCGCCTTCTTGATGTCGTCCTTGGCGCAACCGATGATCGCACCGACCAGCGCGGTCACCGTGCCGACGATGACGACGGCGGTAGAGGCTGCGTCGGTGACCTCGTAGATCGCGTGCGACCTCACCACCAGGTAGACGCCCGCCGTGACCATCGTCGCCGCGTGGATCAGCGCCGACACCGGGGTCGGGCCTTCCATCGCGTCCAGCAGCCAGGACTGCAGCGGCACCTGCGCGGACTTGCCGCAGGCCGCGAGCAACAGCATCAGGCCGAGCAGCGTGGCCCAGGTCGACGAGAGGTGCTCGGCGCCCGCGTTCACGGTGCCGAAGGCCGACGAGCCGAACAGCGCCCACATGCTCATCACCGCGAGCGACAGGCCGATGTCACCGACCCGGTTCACCACGAACGCCTTCTTCGCGGCGGTCGCGGCCGACGGCCGCTGCTGGTAGAAGCCGATCAGCAGGTACGACGCCAGACCGACGCCTTCCCAGCCCACGAACACCAGCAGGTAGTCGGCGGCCAGCACCAGCAGCAACATCGAGGCGATGAAGAGGTTCAGGTACCCGAAGAAGCGGCGCCTGCGCGGGTCGTCCGCCATGTAGCCGATCGAGTAGATGTGGATCAGCGAGCCCACACCGGTGATCAGCAGCACGAAGAGGATGGACAACTGGTCGACCAGGAGCGTCACATCCACATGGATGCTGCCGACCGAGAACCACTCGAACAGCTTGACCGTCTCGGACCGCTCCTCACCCTCGCGGCCCTGCATCTGGAAGAAGAGCAGGACCCCGCAGACAAAGGACGCCAGCGATGCGGCGGTCCCCAGCAGGTGACCCCACCCATTGGTGGCCTTGCCACCAAGCAGCAGGATCGCCGCGGACACCGCCGGGATCGCGACCAGCAGCCACGTCAGCTCATGACTCATCGGTTATGACCTCAGTACTTGAGCAGGTTGGCGTCGTCGACCGAGGCCGAACGACGGGTGCGGAAGATGGCCATGATGATCGCCAGCCCGATCACGACCTCGGCCGCGGCCACCACCATCACGAAGAAGGCGGCGATCTGACCGTCGAGGTTGCCGTGCTGGCGGGCGAAGCTGACGAACGCGAGGTTGGTCGCGTTCAGCATCAGCTCCACACACATGAAGACGACGATGGCGTTGCGCCGCACCAGCACGCCGAGCGCGCCGATGCTGAACAGGATCGCCGCCAAGATGATGTACGGCTCGGTGCTCACAGCTTGTCTCCTTCACCGAATCCGGACAGGTCAGTGCCGGTGTTCTGCGGCGGGACCTTGTCACCGGGAGTGTCGCCCGGCCCACCTTCGTTGGTCCGGCGAACCGTCTCGATCTCGTCGCGCTCCTCCGCCTCGGGGAACACCGTGCCACGTGCCTGCAGCACTCGCGAAACCGAGGTCGGTGCGATCGATCCGTCCGGCAGCAGCGCCGGCGTGTCGACGGCGTTGTGCCGGGCCAGTACGCCGGGCGTCGGCAGCGGTCCGGGGTGGACGCCTTGTTCGGCGTACTTGCGGATCCGGTCCTCCGCGTGGTCGCGCTGGGTCTTCTTCTTGGTCAGCCGCTCCCGGTGGGCCAGCATCATCGCGCCCATCGCCGCGGTGATCAGCAGCGCCGAGGTCACCTCGAAGGCGAAGACGTACTTGCCGAAGAGCAGCTGGGCGAGCCCCTGCACGTTACCGTCCGGCTGGGCCTCGCCCAGGCCGACCGGGTCGCCGTACACGACGTTGCCGACGGCGAAGACCAGCAGGATGCCGATGCCGAGGAAGGCCAGGCCGGCCAGCAGCCGCTGACCGCGGATCGTCTCCACCAGGGAGTCGGACGCGTCGACGCCGACCAGCATCAGCACGAACAGGAACAGCATCAGGATGGCGCCGGTGTAGACGATGATCTGCACCGCGAACAGGAACGGCGCGTCCTGGGCCGCGTACTGCACGGCCAGGCAGACCATCACCGTTGCCAGCAGCAACGCCGAGTGCACCGCCTTGCGGACCAGGATCATCGCGATCCCGGCCAGCACCATGATCGGTGCCAGCATCCAGAAGGCGACCTGGCCGCCGGTGACCAGGCCGATCACTGGTCTCCACCACCCTCGGCCGGCACAGCCGCACCGGTCAGGCCGCGGTAGTAGTCCTTGTCGGTCGCGCCGAGCTGCATCTCGTGCGGCGGCTCCTGCATGCCGGGCAGCATCGGAGCCAGCAGGTCCTTCTTCTCGTAGATGAGCGACTCGCGGCTGGTGTCGGCCAGCTCGTACTCGTTCGTCATCGTCAGCGCCCGGGTCGGGCAGGCCTCGATGCAGAGCCCGCAGAGGATGCAGCGCAGGTAGTTGATCTGGTAGACGCGGCCGTAGCGCTCGCCCGGGGACATCCGTCCGCCCTCGGTGTTGTCAGCGCCCTCGACGTAGATCGCGTCCGCCGGGCAGGCCCACGCGCAGAGCTCGCAGCCGATGCACTTCTCCAGGCCGTCGGGCCAGCGGTTCAGCTGGTGCCGGCCGTGGAACCGGGGCGCGGTCGGCTTCTTCTCGAACGGGTACTGCTCGGTGAAAGTCTTCCGGAACATCGTCCGGAAGGTGACGCCGAACCCGGCGACCGGATCCCAGATGCTTTCTTTGACGCTAGCCACGGCTGCCTTCCTTGCTACGACTGTCAGTCTCGCTTCGGCTCGGAGTCTCGACGAGCGGTGGTGGGACCGGGAACCCGCCGGCGAAGGCATCGAACTCCTCCGGCTCAGGGGCGGCCTCCGGCTCCTTCTTCTGGGGCAGGAACATTGTGATCACGGCGATCAGCGCCACGATGGCCGCGGCCACCAGCAGGTAGTTGCGGTTGAAGGTGACCTCGCGGCCGACCGCGCGAACGGTGGCGACCAGGACGATCCAGCCCAGCGAGACCGGGATCAGGATCTTCCAGCCCAGCTTCATGAACTGGTCGTAGCGCAGTCGCGGCAGCGTTCCGCGCAGCCAGATGTAGAAGAAGATGAAGCACATCATCTTGCCGACGAACCACAGCACCGGCCAGTAGCCTGAGTTCGCGCCGTCCCAGATCGAGATCGGCCACGGTGCTCGCCAGCCACCCAGGAACAGCGTGGTCGCCAGCGCCGACACGGTCGCCATGTTGATGTACTCCGCCAGGAAGAACATCGCGTACTTCATCGACGAGTACTCGGTCAGGAAGCCGGCCACCAGTTCGCCCTCGGCCTCCGGCAGGTCGAACGGCGCCCGGTTCGTCTCGCCGATCATCGAGATCACATAGATCGCGAAGGACGGGAACAACAGGAACGCGTACCAGCCCGGGATCGGGATGTCCGCCCCGAACAGGTTGATCGACTGGTGCGAGCCCTGCGCCGCGACGATCTCCGAGGTGGACATCGAGCCGGCGAACAGGAACACCGTCACCAGGGCGAGGCCCATCGCGACCTCGTACGAGATCATCTGCGCGCTCGAGCGCAGGCCGCCGAGCAGCGAGTAGGTCGAGTTCGACGACCAGCCGCCGAGCACGATGCCGTAGATGCCGATCGAGGCGATCGCCATCACATACAGCACCGAGACCGGCAGGTCGGTGAGCTGCAGCCGGGTGTAGGTGTCGGTGAACGGGATCTTCACCGTCGGCCCGAACGGGATCACCGCGAAGGTCAGGAAGGCCGGGATCGACACGATCACCGGCGCCGCGACGTAGACGAACTTGTCCACGCCCTTCGGCATGATGTCTTCCTTGAACATCAGCTTCATACCGTCGGCCAGCGACTGGAGCAGACCGAACGGGCCGTGCACGTTCGGCCCGATCCGGTTCTGCATGTAGGCCACCACGCGCCGCTCGAACCAGATGTTGAACAGCGTCAGCACGATCAGGAAGACGAAGACCAGCAGCACCTTGATCAGCACCACCCACCAGGGGTCGTTGCCGACCCCGGCGTCCGGCACAGCCAGCGCGATCATCTTCATGCGTTCCCTCCGGCGATCGTCACGATCGAGCCATGGTCTGCGTGCAGCGACCGGCGCACGTGCGAGTCGGCCGAGTTGGTCGGCAGCCAGACCACGTTGTCGGTCATCGGGGTGACCAGGACCGGCAGCCGGATCGAGCCGGCGTCGGTGCTGACCACCAGCTCGTCACCATCCTGTACGCCGATCCGGCGCGCCGTGGTCAGCGACAGGCGGGCGATCGGACGCCGCGCGGTCGCGACCAGATGTGGTTCGCCGTCGTTGCTGCGGCTGTCGTCGATCAGCATCCGCCAGGTCGCCAGCCGGGTCGAGTCGAACGCGCCCAGCGCCGGACCGGCCTGGTACGTCGGTTCGCCGGCCCGGTCGCCGTCCCAGCGGCCGAGCTCGTCGAACTCGCGCTTGGCTCCGGCCGTCGTACTGAAGCCGAGCGGCCGGTCCATCTCCTGCGCCAGGGCGGCCAGGGCCCGGACATCCGGCATCGGCGCCTGCACCTTCAGCACCACCGGGAACGGCCGCTCGCGACCCTCCCAGTTGACGAAGGTGCCGTCCTTCTCCGCCGGCGGAACCACCGGGAAGACGACGTCGGCGTGCTCGGTGACCTGGGAGTTCCGGACCTCGAAGCTGACCACGAACGGCGCGGCCTCGAGCGCGGCCAGTGCGACCTCCGGATCGGGCAGGTCGTCGATCTCGACCCCCGCGACCACCAGCGCCTGCAGCGAACCCGCCGCCGCGAGGATCTCACTGGTGTCCTTGCCGACCGTGCCCGGAAGGTTCTCGACACCCCACGCGGCCTGCAGGTCGACCCGTGCGGCCGCGTCCGTGACGAGGCGGCCACCCGGCAGCAGCGCCGGCAGGCAGCCTGCCTCCAGCGCACCGCGGTCACCCGCACGACGCGGGATCCAGGCCAGCTGGGCACCGGTGTCGAGAGCCAGTCGCAGTGCCGCCGAGTAGGCGCCCGGCGCGGTCGCGAGGCGCTCGCCCACGAGGATGATCGAGTCGGATCCGAGGGTTGCCCGCGCCGCGGCGCCGGCCTCGCCCATGTTCCCGAGATCACCCAGTACTGCGGCTTCGGTGCCCGGCGAGGTCTGGACGACCACACCGTCAAGCTTCTCCACTCCGCGCGACGCGAACGCCGCCACGGTGAACACCTTGGTGCCGACCTTGCGGACGCCCTTGCGCAGCCGCAGGAAGACCGCCGGGGACTCCTCCTCCGGCTCGAACCCGACCAGCAGCACGGATCCCGCTCGCTCGAGGTCGGCGAAAGTCGTACCGAGTCCGGTGCCCGCCACCGCGGCGGCGAGGAAGTCGCCCTCCTCCTCCGAGTGCGGCCGGGCCCGGAAGTCGATGTCGTTGGTGCCGAGCGCGACCCGGGCGAACTTCGAGTACGCGTAGGCGTCCTCGAGCGTCAGCCGCCCACCGGTCAGTACTGCGGCGTTGCCGCGCGCCGCGGTCAGCCTCTCGGCCGCGAAGGTCAGTGCCTCCGGCCACGAGGCGGGCCGCAGTTCGCCGTTCTCCCGGATCTGCGGGTGGGTCAGCCGGTCACCGGTGCTCGCGTAGTTGAACGCGAACCGGTCCCGGTCGGAGATCCACTCCTCGTTCACCGCGGGGTCGTCACCGGCCAGCCGGCGCATCACCTTGCCGCGCCGGTAGTCGGCCCGGATCGCCGCACCGGAGGCATCGTGCTCGGCCACCGTCGGCACCGAGACCAGGTCGAACGGCCGGGACCGGAACCGGTACGCCGCGCTGGTGAGCGCGCCGACCGGGCAGATCTGGATCGTGTTGCCGGAGAAGTAGCTCTCGAACGGCTCCTTCTCGTAGATGCCGACCTGCTGCAGCGCACCCCGCTCGATCAGCGCGATGAACGGGTCACCGGCGATCTGCTCGGAGAACCGCGTGCACCGGGCGCAGAGGATGCAGCGCTCGCGGTCCAGCAGCACCTCGGCGGAGATGTTGATCGGCTTCGGGAAAGTCCGCTTGACCTCGTGGAAGCGGGACTCACCGCCACCGTTCGTCATCGCCTGGTTCTGCAGCGGGCACTCGCCGCCCTTGTCGCAGACCGGGCAGTCCAGCGGGTGGTTGATCAGCAGGAACTCCATGTTCCCGTGCTGGGCCTTGTTCGCGACCGGCGAGCTCACCTGGGTGCGGACGACCATGCCGTCGGCGACGGTGATCGTGCAGGAGGCCTGCGGCTTCGGCATCCCGCGGCCGTTGCCGGCGTCGGGGATCTCGACCAGGCACTGGCGGCAGGCGCCGACCGGGTCGAGCAGCGGGTGGTCGCAGAACCGCGGGATCTGGATCCCGACCTGCTCCGCGGCCCGGATCACCAGGGTGTTCTTCGGGACCTTCACCTCGATGTCGTCGATGGTGACGGTGACCAGGTCCACCTTCTCGACCTGGCCCCCTGCCGGCGGGTTCGCTTGGATGGTCATGCGCTTGCTCCAGCGGTCGCGAAGAGGGTGGAGGCCATCGGGTCGAACGGGCAGCCACCGTTCGTGAAGTGGGCGATGTACTCGTCCTTGAAGTGCTGGATCGAGCTGGTGATCGGCGCGGTCGCACCGTCGGCCAGGGCGCAGAAGGCCCGGCCGGTGATGTTCTCGCACAGGTCCAGCAGGGTGTCGAGGTCCTCCTCGGTGCCCTTGCCGGCCTCCAGCCGCTCCAGGATCTGGACGAGCCACCAGGTGCCCTCACGACACGGCGTGCACTTGCCGCAGGACTCGTGCTTGTAGAACTCGGTCCAGCGCAGTACCGACCGGACCACGCAGGTGGTGTCGTCGAAGATCTGCAGCGCCTTGGTACCGAGCAGCGAACCGGCCCCGGCGACACCCTCGTAGTCCAGCGGGATGTCGAGGTGCTCGGCCGTCAGCAGCGGTGTCGACGAGCCGCCGGGCGTCCAGAACTTCAGCTCGTGACCCTCGCGGACGCCGCCACCCAGCTCGAGCAGTTCGCGCAGGGTGATGCCCATCGGCGCCTCGTACTGGCCGGGCCGGGCGACGTGCCCGGACAGCGAGTACAGGGTCGGGCCCTTGGACTTCTCGGTGCCCATCGAGGCGAACCAGTCCGCGCCGTTCTTGATGATGGAGGGAACCGATGCGATCGACTCGACGTTGTTGATCACAGTGGGGCAGCCGTACAGACCGGCCACGGCCGGGAAGGGAGGACGCAGCCGGGGTTGACCGCGACGGCCCTCCAGCGAGTCGAGCAGTGCCGTCTCCTCGCCGCAGATGTAGGCGCCGGCGCCGGCGTGCACGATGACGTCCAGGTCGTAGCCGCTGCCGAGGATGTTCGCGCCGATGAAGCCGGCCTCCCTCGCCTCCGCGACGGCCTGCTGCAGCCGCCGGACGACGTGCAGCACCTCACCGCGGACGTAGATGAAAGCGGTGTTCGCGCGGATCGCATAGGCCGAGATGATGACGCCCTCGACCAGCGTGTGCGGCGAGGCGAGCATCAGCGGGATGTCCTTGCAGGTGCCCGGCTCGGACTCGTCCGCGTTCACCACCAGGTACTTCGGCTTGGGGTTGTCCTGCGGGATGAAGGACCACTTCATGCCGGTCGGGAAGCCCGCACCGCCACGGCCGCGCAGGCCCGAGTCCTTCACCGCGGTGACGACATCGGCCGGCTGCATCCGCAGCGCGGTCCGCAGCGCGTCATAGCCGCCGGACCGCTGGTACGACGCCAGCTGCCACGCGCGGATCTGGTCCCAGTTGTCGGACAGCACCGGAGTAAGCACGATCAGTCCTCCTTACGGCTGTCGGGAGCGGTCCAGTTGCGCTCGCGGGCGAGCCGCAGTCCGGCCAGCGTGGCCTTGCCACCGGTCGGTCCCTCGTCGGCGCGGCCGTCGGGGAAGCCGGCCAGGACGCGCTCGGCTTCCTTCCAGGTGCAGATGGTGGCACCGCGCGGCGACTTCACCTCGTTACCGTCCCGCAGGTCGTCCACCAACTGCGTGGCCGACTCCGGCGTCATGTCGTCGAAGAACTCCCAGTTCACCATCATTACCGGCGCGTAGTCGCAGGCGGCGTTGCACTCGAGGTGCTCGAGGGTGATCTTGCCGTCCTCGGTGGTCTCGTCGTTGCCGACCTCGAGGTGCTGCTTGAGCCGCTCGAAGATCAGGTCGCCGCCCATGATGGCGCAGAGCGTGTTGGTGCAGACCCCGACGTGGTAGTCGCCGACCGGGCGGCGCTTGTACATCGTGTAGAAGGTCGCCACCGCCGACACCTCGGCACCGGTCAGCTCGAGCACCTCGGCACAGGCCTCGATGCCCTCCGGGGTGACCCGGCCCTCGACCGACTGCACCAGGTGCAGCATCGGCAGCAGGGCCGAACGGCCGACCGGGTAGCGGGCGGCCAGCTCGCGCATCTCGGCGATCGTCGATTCGGTGATCTTCGACTCGCCGGTGCTGTACGGCACGGTCACGTTGGTCGCAGTCGTGTGGTTCTCGGCCATTTAGCGGTCCACTCCACCCATCACCGGATCGAGGCTGGCGACGGCGACGATCACGTCGGCCACCTGTGCGCCTTCGCACAGGATCGGCATCGCCTGCAGGTTTGCGAACGACGGGTCACGGAAGTGCGCCCGGTACGGCTTGGTGCCGCCGTCGGAGACCAGGTGGCAGCCCAGCTCGCCGCGCGGCGACTCGACCGCCACGTAGGCCTGGCCGACCGGCACCCGGAACCCTTCGGTGACCAGCTTGAAGTGATGGATCAGTGCTTCCATCGACTCGCCCATGATGTGCTTGATGTGGTCGAGCGAGTTGCCCATCCCGTCGTTGCCGACGGCCAGCTGGCTCGGCCAGCCGATCTTCTTGTCGGCCACCATCACCGGCTCGCCCTCCATCTTGGCGAGGCGGTCCGCACACTGCTCGACGATCTTCAGGGACTCGTGCATCTCCTGCAGCCGGATCCGGAACCGTCCGTACGAGTCCGCCGTGTCCCAGGTCACCACGTCGAAGTCGTAGGTCTCGTACCCGCAGTACGGCTGGGTCTTGCGCAGGTCCAGGCCGTAGCCGGTGGCGCGCAGCGGCGGACCGGAGATGCCGAGGGCCATGCAGCCGGTCAGGTCGAGGTAGCCGACCTTCTGCAGCCGGGCCTTGAAGATCGGGTTCGCGTTGCACAGTTCGGCGTACTCGGGCAGGTGCTTGTTCATCCAGGTGATGTAGTCCCGGATCTTGTCCAGCGCGCCCGGCGGCAGGTCCTGGGCGACGCCACCCGGCCGGATGAACGCGTGGTTCATCCGCAGCCCGGTGATCAGCTCGAACAGGTCCAGCGTCATCTCCCGCTCGCGGAAGCCGATCGTCATCACGGTCAGCGCGCCGATCTCCATCCCACCGGTGGCGATCGCGACCAGGTGGCTGGAGATCCGGTTCAGCTCCATCAGGAGCACCCGCATCACGCTGGCCTTCTCCGGGATCTGGTCCTCGATCCCGAGCAGCCGCTCGACCGCCAGGCTGTACGCCGCCTCGTTGTAGAACGGCGACAGGTAGTCCATCCGGGTGCAGAACGTGACGCCCTGCGTCCAGTTGCGGAACTCCATGTTCTTCTCGATACCGGTGTGCAGGTAGCCGATGCCGCAGCGGGCCTCGGTCACCGTCTCACCCTCGATCTCGAGGATCAGCCGGAGCACGCCGTGGGTGGACGGGTGCTGTGGGCCCATGTTGACGACGATGCGCTCTTCGGGCTCGTCGCCCAGGCCGGCCACGACCGAGTCCCAGTCCTGGCCGGTGACCGTGAAGACTTTGCCCTCGGTGGTGTCGCGAGTGGTCGCGTACGGGTCTGTAGTGGTCATCAGTTGTAAGACCTCCGCGTGTCGGGCGGCGGGATGACGGCGCCCTTGTACTCGACGTCGATGCCGCCGAGCGGGTAGTCCTTGCGCTGCGGGTGGCCCGGCCAGTCGTCCGGCATCTGGATCCGGGTCAGCGCCGGGTGTCCGTCGAAGATGATGCCGAAGAAGTCCCAGGTCTCCCGCTCGTGCCAGTCGTTCGCCGGGTAGACCGAGACGATCGACGGGATGTGCGGGTCGGCGTCGGGGCAGGAGACCTCCAGCCGGATCCGCCGGTTGTGCGTGATCGACAGCAGGTGGTAGACCGCGTGCAGTTCGCGGTCGGTCTCGTGCGGGTAGTGCACGCCGCTGACGCCGGAGCAGAACTCGAACCGCAGTCCCTCGTCGTCGCGGATGTGCTGCGCGACCTCGACCAGCCGTTCGCGCTGGATGTGCAGGGTCAGCTCGCCGCGGTCGACCACGACCTTCTCGATCGCGCCGTCCCCGACCAGGCTTTCCAGCCGTTCGGTGGCGCCGTCGAACCAGGAGCCGTACGGCTTGGGTGTACCGCCCGGCAGCGCGACCTGGCGGCGCAGGCCGCCGAAGCCGGAGGTGTCGCCGGTGCCGCGGACCCCGAACATGCCCTCGCGCTGGTCGACCACCTCCGCTGCCGACGTCTGAGCGTCGCCGGCCGCCGTCGTCGCCGGAAGATTCTCCGGTTGGGTGTCACTCACCGAAGCAGCCCCTTCATCTCGAGCGTCGGCGCGGCGGTCAGAGCCGCTGCCTCCTGCTCGGCCTGCAAGGCCTTCTTGTTCGCGCCGAGCTTGCCGTGCTGGATTCCGTCGTGCAGCTTGAGGAACGCGTCCATCAGCATCTCCGGCCGCGGCGGACAGCCGGGCAGGTACATGTCGACGGGGACGACGTGGTCCACGCCCTGCACGATGGCGTAGTTGTTGAACATGCCGCCGGACGAGGCGCAGACACCCATCGCCAGCACCCACTTCGGGTTCGGCATCTGGTCGTAGATCTGGCGCAGGACCGGGGCCATCTTCTGGCTCACCCGGCCGGCCACGATCATCAGGTCGGCCTGCCGGGGTGATGCCCGGAAGACCTCCATGCCGAACCGCGCCGCGTCGTAGCGGGGCGCTCCGGTGGTCATCATCTCGATCGCGCAGCAGGCCAGCCCGAAGGTTGCCGGCCACAACGACGCCTTCCGCATGTAGCCGGACAGGCCCTCGATCGTGGTCAGCAGTACGCCGGCCGGAAGCTGTTCCTCAACACCCATAGGTCAGTCCCACTCCAGTCCACCGCGGCGCCACACGTAGGCGTACGCGATGAAGACGGTAACGATGAAGATGACCATCTCGATCAACCCGAACAGCGCCATCTGGTCGAAGGCCACCGCCCACGGGTAGAGGAAGATGATCTCGATGTCGAACACGATGAAGAGCATCGCGGTGATGTAGTACTTCACCGGGAAGCGCCCACCACCGACCGGCTGCGGGGTCGGCTCGATCCCGCACTCGTACGAGTCGAGCTTGGCCCGGTTGTAGCGTTTCGGGCCGACCAGCGCGCTCGTCACCAAGGTGCCCGCCACAAAGATCGTCGCGAGCACACCGAGGATGAGGATCGGTACGTAAGGGTGCATCGTGAGCTGCTCCCTCCTTCTGCGTCCGTCTGCCGATTCGGTGTCGTGCTATTTCAGTGCGTGCTGAGTCAGCACTGTGTTATCAGTACCGCTGTGGCTCACGTCACTCGCCCCGCCGGTTTCAGGCGGCCGGGGCGACCTTGGTAAGGCCGTTGATGATCTTGTCCATCACGTCGCCGTCGCGCGGGTCGGTGAGGTTGGCCAGCAACTTCAGGGTGAACTTCATCAAGGTGGTGCGCGGCAGACCGTACTTCGTGCAGAGCCGCATCACCTCCGGATTTCCGATCAGCTTCACGAAGATCCGGCCGAGTGTGTAATAGCCGCCGTACTCCTGCTTCAGCGCCTTCGGGTACGCCGTCAGCGCCCGCTCGCGCTGGTTCGGCTGCCGGCGCAGTGCCTGCGAGGCAACCTCGGCTGCGAACGCGCCCGACTCCATCGCGTACGGGATGCCCTCGCCGTTGAACGGGTTGACCATGCCGCCGGCGTCACCCAGCAGCATCAGGCCGCGGGTGTAGTGCGGCTGGCGGTTGAAGCCCATCGGCAGTGCGGCGCCCCGGATCGGGATGGTCTGGAACTCGTCGCGGAACTGCCACTCCTCCGGCGTGTTCTTCAGCCAGGCCTTCAGCAGGTCGGAGTAGTCCACCTTGCCGAAGGCGTCCGAGGTGTTCAGGATGCCGAGGCCGACGTTGACCGTGCCGTCGCCCATCCCGAAGATCCAGCCGTAGCCGGGCAGCAGGTTGCGCTGGCCGGGCTGCTGCGGGTCGTCGGCCCACAGTTCCAGCCACGACTCGAGGTAGTCGTCGTCGTGGCGCGGACTGGTGAAGGAGGTGCGGACGGCGACACCCATCGGGCGGTCGTCGCGCTTGTGCAGGCCCATCGAGACGCTGAGCCGCGAGGAGTTGCCGTCGGCGGCCATCACCAGCGGCGCCCGGAACTCCACGTCGGCGCCGGCGCGGCGGCCGTTGTCGTCCACCGGCTTCGCGGTGACGCCGACGATGAAGCCCCGGTCGTCCAGGATCGGGGCGGTCACGTTGGTCCGCTCCCGCAGTTGGGCGCCGGCCTTCACCGCCTGCTGGGCGAGCAGGTCGTCGAAGTCCATCCGGTTGCGGGTCAGGCCGTAGTTCGGGTGGCTGCTCAGGTCCGGCCAGTCCAGCTGCAGGACGTGCCCGGCTCCCTGGATGCGCAGGCCGTAGTTCTGGATCCAGCCGGCCTCGCGCGAGATGTCGATGCCCATGTTGATCAGCTGTTTGGTGCCGCGCGGCGTCAGACCGTCGCCGCAGACCTTCTCCCGCGGGAACGCGGTCTTCTCCAGCAACAGCACGTCGAGCCCGGCGTTGGCCAGATGATAGGCGGCGGAGGACCCGGCGGGCCCGGCACCGACGACGATCACATCCGCGGTCTCGGCCTGCTGCCGTGCCGACGCGTTCTGACTCATCTCATCCCGGCCTGGAGGTTGGGTTCTACGGGCACCGAGGTTCGTGAAGGGATTCACGAACCCTGGTCATCCGACAGTCTAGGACTGGCTGACAGCGACGCGAAACCGGCCCACAATCCCTTGCCCACAGGGCATTTACGCTTGTCTTGCCTTGCGTAATTAAGTGCTGTCCGTACTACATACCAGTGCCACAGCTGGTCTCCCCAGACAACCCTAGCCCCCGGCCGTCACGGGCAAACAACCCCAGCGGGGCACCCGGGGAACCCGCCTGATCATTCGCCCCTTTTTCACCGCTGCGCAGCCTGCACCTGACCCGCCGACCTGAGGGTGAAAAAGGGGCGAATGATCAGGCGGGTTCTCGCCGCGGTGGCTGAGGCTGTTTTGCCCCTACCGCGTCGGGGCGGGCCTTTACGCCGCGGTGAATGGCTACCAGGCCGCCGCTCAGGTTGCGCCACTGCACATGGGTCCACCCGGACGCCTCGATGGTGCGGGCGAGTGGCTCCTGCGCGGGCCAGGCGCGCACCGACTCGGCGAGGTACTCGTAGGCGTCGGGGTTCGTCGAGACCGCCTTCGCCACCACGGGGACCGCGCGCATCATGTACTCGAGGTAGGCCACCCGGAACGGCTTCCAGGTCGGATGCGAGTTCTCCAGCACGACCAGCCGGCCACCGGGCTTCGTCACCCGGAGCATCTCTCCCAGCGCGACCGTGACGTCGTTCACGTTCCGCAGGGCCCAGGAGATGGTGACCACGTCGAAGGTCTCGTCCGCGAACGGCAGCCGCAGCGCGTCCCCCGCGATCAGGTCGAGCTCGGGGTACCGGCGCTTGCCGACCCGGAGCATCCCGACCGAGAAGTCGCACGACACCACCTCGGCCCCGGCCTCGCGCAGTTTCACGCTGGACGCGCCCGTGCCGGCCGCCAGGTCGAGGATGGTCATTCCCTTGCGCGGCGCGATCTCGGCCAGCGTCTGCGGCCGCCAGTGCAGCTTCTCCAGCCCCATCGTGGCGACCGCATTGGTCCGGTCGTAGCCCTCGGCCACGTTGTCGAACATCGCTGCGACAGCCTCAGGCTGTTTGGTCAGGTCTGCGCGGGTCACCTGTCTAGTTCATCACGCGTACGGCAGGCGCCGAAATTCGCTGGACACAGGGCAGGCATACGCTTGCATGCCGTGAGTGCATCTCCAATGAGCCGGCCGGCCATCGCGACCCGGGGCCGGAGCGCGAGCGAGGAGTGTTGCCGTGAGTCTGTCTGACCCGGTCCGACCCGGTCATCAGCCCGCCCCGCACCTGGTGATCCGCAGCCAGCCCGTCGACGGGGTCTCGGACCGGCTGATGGACCATCTGCCGGAGACCGGCGGTCTCGCCTGGGTACGGCGCGGCGACGGCCACGTCGGCTGGGGCGTCGCCGCCCGGCTCGACGTTGCCGGTAGCAACAGGTTCGACGAGGCACAGGCCTGGTGGAAGGCGCTGGTCGCCGCCGCCGTGGTCCGCGACGAGGTCGGCGTACCCGGCTCCGGCCTGCTCTGCTTCGGTTCCTTCGGCTTCACCGACGACGATCCGAGCGAGCTCGTCGTCCCCGAGGTGATCGTCGGCCGCCGCGGCGGCACCACCTGGGTGACGACGATCTCACCGGCCAGCTCCCTGGCCACTCCCCCGGAACTGGTGCGGTACGAGCCGGAACCGGTCGGCGAGGTCGCCTTCGCCGACGGCGCCCGCTCCGGCACCGCCTGGTCCGGGATCGTCGCCGACGCGGTGACCCGGATCACCAGTGGCGAGCTCGACAAGGTGGTGCTGGCCCGCGACCTGATCGCGATGGCGTCCCGCCCGATCGATCTGCGCTGGCCCTTGCGGCAACTGGCCGCGGCGTACCCGAACTGCTGGACGTTCTCCGTGGACGGGCTGATCGGCGCGACCCCGGAGCTGCTGGTCCGCCGGGAGAAGGGGCTGATCACCTCGAGGGTGCTGGCCGGCACGATCCGCCGTACCGGGGACGACGCGCACGACCTGGCGCTGGCCGCATCGCTGGCCCGGTCCAGCAAGGACTTGGAGGAGCACGAGTTCGCAGTACGCTCGGTAGCAGACGCATTGAAGTCGCACTGCAAGTCGATGAACGTGCCGGAGACCCCTTTCGTGCTGCACCTTCCGAACGTGATGCACCTCGCCTCAGACGTGGCCGGCGTCGCCGCCAACGGCGCCTCCGCGCTCGGCCTCGCCGCCGCTCTGCATCCGTCCGCGGCAGTCTGCGGTACGCCGACCAACGTCGCCCGCGACCTGATCGGCGAGAGCGAGGGGATGTCCCGCGGCCGCTTCTCCGGACCCGTCGGATGGATGGACGCGGCCGGTGACGGCGAGTGGTGCATCGCACTTCGCTGCGGCCAGGCCGATCCGTTCGACCCGACCCGGATGCGTCTGTTCGCCGGCGCCGGCATCGTCGCCGGTTCCGATCCCGAAGCCGAGCTGGCCGAGACGAACGCCAAGCTGGTTCCGATGAGAGACGCACTGGGAGACTGACAAGTGAAGCTCACCAAGTACACGCACGCCTGTGTCCGGCTGGAGAAGGACGGAAAGGTGCTGCTGGTCGATCCAGGCACCTTCTCCGAGGACGAGGCGTTCTCCGGCGCCGACGCGATCCTGGTCACGCACGAGCACCAGGACCACCTCGACGTCGAGCGGATCAAGGGGCTGGACCTGCCGATCTGGACCACTGCCGGGGTCGCCGCGCAGCTGGCCGAGCAGGCCCCCCAGCTGGACGAGCGGATCACCGTGGTCGAGGACGGCCAGGCCTTCGAGGCGGCCGGTTTCGCGGTCCGTGCCTATGGCAAGGATCACGCGATCATCCTGCCGGAGCTGGGCGTTCCGTGCGACAACGTCGGCTACCTGATCGAGGACGCGGTCTACCACCCGGGCGACTCGTTCACCCAGCCGGACCGCAAGGTGCACACCAACCTGGTACCGATCTCGGGCCCCTGGTTCTCCCTGCCGCCGGCCGTCGAGTACGCCCGCGCCATCAATGCGCAGCAGACCCTCGGTATCCACGAGGCCCTGCTCAGCCCGATCGGCCAGGGCATGATGCAGCGCTTCCTCAACTCCGACGAGCGGCCCTACCTCAGCGTCCCCCCGGGCGACTCGGTCGAGGTCGGCTGACCGTAACCTCCCGGCCCCTCCGTTCCGTCTAGTCGGTAGAGGAACGAAGAGGGGGACCGGATGAAGGCCGAAGATCAGGAGGCGTTCAGGGAGTACGTCGTCGCCCGGAAGGCGGCACTGCTCCGGACCGCCTACCTGCTGTCCGGCGACTGGCACCGGGCCGAGGACGTGGTCTCGACAGCAGTCCTGAAGCTCTACGGCTCGTGGCGCAAGGCCCGCGAGGTGGAGCATCTCGACGCCTACGTACGGCGCATCGTGGTGCGCGTCTGGCTGGACGAGAACCGTCGGCCGTGGCGCCGGGAGCACCCGACCGACGTGCTCCCGGAGGCCACGGCGGGACTGCCTACCGACCCTGCCGACCATCGCACCGATCTTCGTCGTCTCCTCGCCCAGATGCCGGCGCGGCAGCGCGCAGTACTCGTACTCAGGTTCTATGACGACCTGTCCGTCGAGCAGACCGCCGGCGTCCTGGGCTGCAGCGAAGGCGCGGTGAAGACGTTGACCTCTCGCGCGCTGGACTCGATCCGCCGGTTGCTGCCGGCCGGCGTCACCACTCGAACCGAGTACGAGGAGGCGCCATGACCGAGAAGTTCCAGATCCACACCCTGCTGGCCGACCTGGCGGACCAGCCATCCCCGGTGGACATCGACGTCGACCGCCAGATCCAGCTTGGCAGGCGACGCCACCGCCGTCGCCTGACCGCCGCACTCTGCACGGCCGGGATCGCCGTACCGGCAGTCCTCGTCGGAGGCGTGCTGACCTTGCGTCCGAGCCCCGGGACCGACGCCCCGGCGGTAGCCGCGACGCCGTCGGTCAGCCCGGTGACACCCAGCACCATCAGGCTTCCCGGCGAGGAGGCCGTCAGGTCGACGGAGACCTCCAAGGCGCTTCTCGCCGAGGTGGGGAGGCTGATCCCTGAACTGGCTCAGCTGGAGGGGGCCCGGCAGTTCGACATGGAGATGCGGCGCGGCGACAAGCGCAGCATCCACGCCGGGACGGACCTGATCTATGAAGGTCAGGGCGGCGGCCAGGTGACCGTGTCCGTCGTTGTCGCCTCGAAGGGCGAGTGGCGGGCCTGCAAGAGTCTGACCGGCTTCGAGCCCTGCACCCGGATCGAGAAGCTCCCGGACGGATCGACTGCCTACCTCCGGACCTACATCGTGCCCAGCACCATCGGCCACGCCTATGAGGTGACACTGGCCAAGCCCGACGGCACCGGCGTGACCGTCAGCAGCGCCGCCTACCGCCCGAAGGGCTCTCAGGCGCCCGACGCACCGCTCTCGCTGGACCGGGTACTCGAGATCGCACTCCAGATCACGATCAAGCCCTGACCTCCAGGTCGATGAAAATCAGGCCTGCCTCTACACCGAGCTGGGCGTAGATTTTGTTGGACGTCGGGTTGGCCAGGTCGGTGTAGAGGCAGGCCTGATTGCCCTGGTCCAGGATCAGCCCGGTGACGTGGGCGGTCAGCGCGCTGGCGTACCCGTGCCGACGGTGCTCGTCCGGCGTGTAGACGGGTCCGATGCGGGAGACGCCGAAGGTCGGGAGCCGGTGCCCGACCATGCTCACGGGCACGCCGTCGGCCTCCCAGAACCACAGGGTGCCCCTGTCCACATGCCTCCGCGTCCACTCCTCGGTGGCATCTCCGAGATCGTCCCCGAAATCGACAGCAACCCAGTCCGCCGCCAGCTCGACATCCGCTGCAGCTACCTGCCTCGGTACGCCGTGCACCGCCGGCCGGACCAGCTCCACCAGCTTGTGCAGCCTGGAGCTCCTTCCCGCGGTCGCGGTGGTACCGAAGCGTTCGGCCCAACGATCCGCGAAAGGTGTCGTTCGCACGCTCCGCGACGTTGCTGAGGATGAGCGTGTTCAGGACCGGATCCCTTTGCAGGAAGGGAAACACCATCGCCTGGAACTCGGCCGCGTCGCTGGTCACCCGGGTGGTCATGACGTCCAAGCTAGCCTCAGGGCGTCCGGGCGTCGCGCGATTTACACTGCGACCATGTCCACCACGCGGTTGCTGCTGCTCGGGGTCGTGCGGATCTTCCAGCCGGCCTATGGATACCAGCTGCGCCGGGAGCTGCTCACCTGGAACGTGCAGCAGTGGGCCAACATCAACCCGGGCTCGATCTACACCGGTCTGAGGACGCTGGCCAAACACGGTTATCTGCAGGAGCTCGAGGAAGGCGCCGGCAACAAGCCCGGACGGACGTCGTACAAGCTGACCTCGGACGGCGAGAGCGAGTACTTCAGCCTGCTCCGGGCCGCGCTGTGGACCGTGGACGGGTTCAAGCCGGACCAGATGCAGGTGGCGCTCAGCTTCCTGTGGTCCCTGCGCCGGGACGAGGTGCTCGCCGCCCTGGAGTCGCGGATCGTGCAACTCGAGCAGCGGTCGAGATTCGTGCCGTTCTCGGAACGGCAGGTCCTCGAAGACCCCGCCACCCCCGATCATGTGATCGAGATGTTCCGCATCACCGACGCCCGTGACCACGGCGAGCTCGAGTGGACCAGAGCATTCCGCGCGCGGGTGGCCGACGGCGACTACACCTTCGCTGGCGAGGCGAACAGCTGGCGGCCACGGCCCGGAACGGTGACGCACTGGGGCACCGTCCCTGATCCGCCGCCTGATCCGGCGCATTCCTGAGATCGCCGGCACCTGGTCCAGCATTTAATCAACATTGACTATTCAATGTTGATTGATGAGACTGGACCCCATGATGATCGAAGCTCGCGGACTTGTCCGCACCTTCAAGACCAAGCGCGGGCCGGTGCAGGCCGTGCAGGGGGTAGACCTGACTGTTGCCGACGGGGAGATCGTCGGCTTCCTCGGCCCGAACGGGGCGGGCAAGACCACCACGATGCGGATGCTGGCGACCCTGATCAAGCCGACCAGCGGGTCCGCGACCGTGGCCGGCTGCGACCTGGCGGAGGATTCCGTCGGCGTCCGCCGCCGCATCGGCTACGTGCCACAGAGCGGCTCCACCCTGCCCGAGGCGATCGCCGGCGACGAGGTCGTCGACCACGCCCGGCTGTACGGCGTACCCAAGCGCAAGGCGATCGCCGACGGCCAGCGGCTGTTCGACGAGCTGGATCTGCCCGGCCTCTGGCGACGTCAGTGCAAGACCCTGTCAGGCGGCCAGCGGCGCCGCCTCGACATCGTCATGGGCCTGATCCACGACCCGAAGCTGATCTTCCTGGACGAGCCCACCACCGGCCTCGACCCGCAGGCTCGGGCGAACCTCTGGGAGCACATCCGCGGTCTCCGCGACCGCGGCGCCACCATCTTCCTGACCACCCACTACCTGGACGAGGCGGACGCGCTCTGTGACCGGATCCTCGTCATCGACCACGGCAAGATCGTTGCCTCCGGCAAGCCCGAGGAGCTGAAGCAGCAGGTCTCCGGCGACGGCGTCCGGCTCAGCCTCGCGGACCCTGCGAACGCTCCCGTGGTCACCAAGATCGTGCGGGAACTCGAGGGTGCCGTCGAGGTCGAGACCGACGGGGACGTGGTCGCCTTCCGCATCCCCAAGGGCGGTTCCGTGCTGCCCTCGCTACTGCGTTCGATCGATGCCCAGGGAGTCGAACTGGACGGTGTCGAGGTGCACCGCCCGACCCTGGACGACGTCTTCCTGACCATGACCGGCCGCTCCCTGCGCGACGACGCCCCGGCCACCGACGCCGAAGAAGAGAAAGAGGTGGCGGCCGTATGACCGTTATGCGCGAGACCTGGATCGTCTTCAACCGCCAGATGCGGTTGTCGTTGCGGAACCCGATGTGGTCGATCCTGATGCTCAGCCAGCCGCTGTTGTACCTGTTCCTGTTCGGCCCGCTGCTGAAGCCGCTCACCGCACAGATCAGCGAGGGCGCCACCACGAACGCCTACCAGGTGTTCATCCCGGGTCTGATCGTGCAACTCGGCATGTTCGGCGCGATGTTCGTCGGCTTCGGCCTGATCGCGGAGTACCGGGCCGGCGTGATCGAGGCCGACCGGGTCACCCCCGCGTCCCGGATGGCCCTGATGGCAGGCCGCGTACTCCGCGACGTCGTGGTCCTGGTGGTCCAGACGATCCTGCTGCTGGTGGTCTCCATCCCGATGGGCCTGCGAGCTCCCTGGGGCGGAGTACTGCTGTCCCTGGTCATCGTCGCCCTGCTCGGAGCGACCTTCGCCTCGCTGTCGTACTCGGTGGCGCTGATCACCAAGAGCGAGGACGCACTGGCCCCGCTGCTCAACGGGATCGCGATGCCGTTGCTGCTGTTGTCCGGCATCCTCCTGCCGATGCAGATCGGCCCGACCTGGCTGCAGCGGCTGTCCGACATCAGTCCGCTGAAGCACGTGGTGAACGGCGTACGGGCTCTCTTCCGCGGCGACATCAGCAGTAGCACGTCCCTCTGGGGCCTGTTCTGGGTCGTCCTCCTCACGGCCGTCGGCCTGGCCGTGGGCGCCCGCACCTTCCGCAAGGAATCCGCATGACTAGACGAGGTTCTTCGTAAGCAAGACAGCGTTCATCGGGGCGTTGCTCCGCGCGGTTAGCGTCGCGGCATGCGTATGCCTTCGCCGTTCGTCCGTGGACTGGCGGGGTCGTGCATAGTGGCGGCCGCCTCACTGGTGACATCGGTGATTCCGGAGTCGTCCTGGATGGCGTCGCTGCCGCTGACCGGTGACCTGCGGACGACCTTGGCCGGGCGGATGACCGGGCTGACGTTCATGGTCATCGGGCTCGGTCTGATGGTGTGGGCCTGGCTGGGTCTCGGCTCTGACGTGTTCGCCGGGATGCGGCCGCGCCTGGTGCGGTTGACCGCCTGGTGGAGTGCGCCGCTGCTGCTGATGCCGCCGTTGTTCAGCCGGGACGCCTGGAGCTACGCCGCCCAGGGTGCGCTGGTCGCCGGTGGTTACGACCCCTACAAGGTCGGCCCGGGCGTTCTGTCGGGGCACGTGATCGAGGCCGTCGATCCGATGTGGATGGCCACGCCTGCGCCGTACGGGCCGTTGCCACTCGCGTACGGCGGAGTCGCGGCGCGGATCACGCTCGACCCATACCTGCTCATGCTTGCCCACCGGCTGCTGGCCGTACTGGGGATCGTGCTGATCGCCTGGGCGGTGCCGCGGATCGCGGTGGCGTGCCGGGTGAACCCGACGGTCGCGACCTGGCTGGTCGTCGCCAACCCCGTGCTGATCACGCATGGCCTCGGCGCGGCGCACAACGACGTACTGATGCTGGGCGTGGCGTGCGCCGCCTTCGCTGTAGCGCTTACTGGTCATTGGGGTACTGCGGCGGTACTGGCTGGGGTTGCGGCTGCGGTGAAGCTGCCGGGTGGGTTGGCGGTGATCGCTATCGCTGCGGTGATGAGCCCACTGGCAGGGAGGGCCCGAGTACGACTGGCAAGCCTCTGCATAGCCGGGGCGGTTGCAGTACTGACCCTGGTGACGATCGGCGAGCTGACTGGCGTGGGGTCAGGCTGGCTCGGCGCACTCGACGTACCGGGGCTGGTTCGCTCGCCGCTGTCCATCGCCAACCTGATCGGCATGGGCGCATCCGGCGTCCTGTCCTGGCTGGGCGCGAACGATGCGGCTCAACAGGCGCTGCAGATCGTCCGCCTGGTCGGCATCCTCACCGCCGTCTCCCTGATCGGCATCCTCGGCCTGCGCTCCTCCATCCACAACGCGGCCCGCGCGGTCGGAATCGCCTTACTGGCCGTGGTTCTGCTCGGCCCGACAGCCCACGACTGGTACTTCCTCTGGTGCCTGCC